>Ga0208245_1000016_pt1 | contig 244453 bp, 287 predicted proteins | sample RifOxyC1_FD_184035 | JGI IMG/M metagenome (GOLD analysis project Ga0208245, IMG submission 184035) | Soil microbial communities from Rifle, Colorado - Rifle Oxygen_injection C1 (SPAdes) | ecosystem: Environmental > Terrestrial > Deep subsurface > Rock core/Sediment | place: Rifle, Colorado... | reverse complement strand
GCTGGGGCGGAGGCCGCGAAGGCGGAGCCGTCGTACGCGTCGGCGGCCGAGACGGGGTCGTATGCTGCGGCGGCCGCGTGTGCTGCGGCGGAGCTGTGTGCCGCGGCGTCACACCAGCGTGAACCGGAGGACGCGGCGTGAAATTGCGACCCTGGTTCAAACGAACCTGGTGGACGGCGCTGTGACGATTGTTGTAGGCGATCGAACGACCGTCCGACAAACGTATCGAGGGGTTGCCGCGGAACGGCATGACACCCCTCGGAGCATTATGCGCGACGACGACGGAGCGATTCCAGCCCCGACGAACGGCGACATCGCGCCAGACCGTGTTGGTCACGACAGTACCGCCCCAGCCATTGTAGTAGCGGACGCGGTACGGAAGCATGTAGGTTGGCTCCCACGGAACGGTGTAGAGCGGGCCGGCGGCCCACGACGCACCGGGCGCGAAGTAGAGCACCTCGTTGGGACGGTCGGCGACCATCACAGCGCATTCATCATCGCCACCGCAGGATTCCACGACGGCTGGTCCGTAGGCGGAGCTTGTTACAGGACCACCACCATCGCTGACACATCCTGCCAAGAACAGCAGAACAAAGGCAGCTACGCCTAATACCCTAATCATGAGCATCTCCTCAGGGGAAATAGTTTTGAAAAGTTAACAGACGCTGCGCACATGTGAAAGAGCACAACGAGGGCAAGTATTACACGAAAAAGAGATTTGTCGAGTGGCTATTCCCCCAACTTCCCTAGCCGCACGACCTTACGTCGCCACTCATTAAGCTTCCATTCTGGCGCATGCTCTGCAGGGCCGAACTTAGTGAGCTTGGTTTTAAACCCAGCAAACCATAAAATCCCTCTCTTTATCTCGTTTGTATAGTCACCGAAAAATAAATAGATAAGAACTGGGTGGGTGCCGGAGGTAACAATCACTCGAGCTGTCCTGCCCTTCAGTAATTTATGCCAACCCATTGTTTGTTTCCCTTCTGCATTCTTAATCATATGAAAACAAAAACCTGGCATCCAGACACGGTCGAACAACCCTTTGAGTAAGGCTGGCATGGTGCACCACCAGTTAGGATAGATAACGACAAAGTGGTTACTCCAACGAACAGCGTCTTGAAATTTTATAAGATCCGGCTCAAGTTGTTGAATAGCTTTATATCCTTTGTGCAAAATTGGATCAAAGTTCATATCACCAATGCTAAAGCGTCGCACTTCGTGACCAGCTTTCTTTGCAGCGCTCTCGTATAACAACGCGAGTTCGCCACACAGCGTTTGTGACGTGTCGGGATGGCCGAGCAAGATAACTATCTTCTTTTTTGGCGAGTCTTTGAAGAAATACATATTAAGGCGTTTGTGTTTTTCGTTCCGCGAGCTCTTGAGGTGTGCGTGGCATTACATGCAACCATGAAGCTGGTGGCGGAGGTGCTGCGGGGGCCGGTACTGAAACTTTTGGCGGCGGTGGTGGTGGCACAGGAGGTGGCGGAGGCATTGTTGCTGCCACAGGTGCTGGTTGTGGCACAGGAGGAGTTGGTATTGAAGGTTTCGGCGCAACAGGTATTTCCTGCTTTGGCATAGTAACTGTCACCGGCGGAACAAATGCCACCACGGGTGCCGGAGCAACAACAGGTTGAGGTGCAGGTTTAAATACAGGCTTTACCCTATCAGGAGTAATGACCACAGCAGCTTTTGATACAGCGTTTATCGGGCTTGCAACATAGGCAGGCTTTTTACCTTTCAGTGCAAACACAATAATGGTCCAACATAGAGAGAATCCAACCAACCATACTGCGTAGAACGTAACGAGCTGTTCCCACGGCGCTTCAGGTGCCAAAATGTGCACCGCGAACAGCGCATACCACGTTGCTGCAGAAAGTCCTTGCAACAATCCCGCCACAAGAGACGGTCCGCGCACAATAAGCGACATAAAAAGCACGATGCCTATCAAGCTCCATTTGAAAAGCACTGTGATAGAAAGGAACTCAGTAAGTTGTCCAGTAAAAAATTGATTGGCAAAAATAGCGCCTCCAGAGAGGATGATGAAAAACAAACCGAAATCCTTAACGCTTCGTACGGCACGAGCAAATCCTTTTTCTTCTTCATCAACAACACCATCACGAACTGATTGGAGATATGCAACAAGCATTACTGTCTCAGCACCGACAGCAAAAGTGACACCCAGTTGTTGTACGCAGTACAACCCGAGAGTAATGAGCGACATTAAAATCGCAAAGGTCATGCAAAAATTTTAACATAAGAAAAAGGGCATCTGCTTTCGCAAACGCCCTTTCGATTATTCAGTCGGCCGCGTTGGAAACTTCCATCGCCGCTTCACCCGTCTTTCTCAAAGGTGAAGTGGAGATAGTTGCTGTCGAACCATTTGTGTTCGCAGCAACGCATGCAAGTCTGCAGAATTGTTTACTGCCGACCTGTCTGCGAGAAAGGCCGAAGCTTCCCCCACACTTGTCGCACGCTGGCTTATTCCAACCGAACCGCATTTCCCAAAAAGACCTCATCCTACTCATCGCCACGCTACTCCTTCATTTTTACAAAAATCTAGGAAACATCACGCTAGGAATACTTACTTTTTCTTTATAACAAAGATGCGCGTGAGCGCAACCTGTGTATAGCGTGGAATGGAGGTTTTCCTACAAAAGGATGGTGGTGCCGTCCGTGCGGACCTCGAGCATGCCGCCCTGGATTGGAATCTGGATAGGTTCTACGTCGGCGAGTTGTTTAATAACAATAGTCCCCGCTTTAAGCGTAGTGATAAGAGGTTCGTGGCTTCCAAGCACAGTCATCTCTCCCTGGCTCCCTGGCACAGTAACAGAGACGGCGTCGCCGTCGAACACACGTTCATCAACTTTTGCGATTATTAGTTTCATTATTTACCTACCGTGTCGATACTACCCTTCATGTAGAAGTCGTTTTCGTTTTTGTCGTCGTGCTTACCATCAAGAATTTCGCGGAATGAGCGGATGGTGTCAGCAACTGGTACGTATACGCCTGGAATACCTGAGAACACTTCTGCCACGTGCACTGGCTGTGAAAGGAAGCGCTGGATTTTACGTGCGCGGTACACAATAGCCTTGTCGTCATCAGAAAGTTCTTCGATACCGAGAATTGCGATAATGTCTTGAAGATCTTTGTAGCGCTGGAGCACCTGCTTAGTTTGAAGTGCAACTTGGTAGTGCTCTTCACCAACGATATCTGGGTCGAGTGCTGTTGAAGACGACTCAAGTGGGTCAACGGCTGGGAAGATACCGAGCGATGCAAGACCGCGGGTCAACACGATGGTTGAGTCGAGGTGGGCAAAGGTTGTTGCTGGAGCTGGGTCGGTAAGGTCGTCGGCTGGCACGTAGATTGCCTGCACTGAAGTGATTGATCCTTTCTTAGTTGAAGTGATGCGTTCCTGGAGCTGACCCATTTCCTCTGCAAGCGTTGGCTGGTAGCCCACTGCTGATGGCACGCGGCCAAGGAGTGACGACACTTCTGCACCTGCCTGAACGAAACGGAATACGTTGTCCATAAAGAAGAGAACGTCCTTACCCATGTTGTCGCGGAAGTATTCCGCCATAGTAAGGCCAGTAAGACCTACGCGTGCGCGTGCGCCTGGAACTTCGTTCATCTGTCCGAATACGAGTGCGATCTTGTCGATAACACCTGATTCTGCCATTTCGTGGTAGAGGTCGTTACCTTCACGAACGCGTTCACCAACGCCGGCAAAGACTGAGTAACCGCCGTGTTCAGATGCGATGTTGTGGATGAGTTCCTGCATAAGCACAGTCTTACCTACGCCTGCGCCGCCGAAGAGACCCACCTTACCGCCGCGGATAAAGGGCGCGAGGAGGTCGATTGATTTAATACCTGTTTCAAAAACTTCTGCACGAGTAGACTGTTCGTGGAATGGAGGCGCATCGCGGTGGATTGAAGAAAGCGGCGCATCTTTGATGTCACCTTTGCCGTCGAGAGTCTCACCTACTACGTTAAAGAGGCGGCCGAGAACTTTCTCGCCGACAGGAACTGAAACTGCAGCGCCGGTGTCTGTGACCTTTCCTTCACGAGCAAGACCTGAAGTGTCTTGGAGTGCAATGCAGCGTACGCGGCCAAGGCCAACGTGCTGTGCAACTTCGAGAGTTACTTCGCGGTCGCCTACGCTCGTCTTAAGAGCATTGCGAAGCGCCGGTACATCTCCTTCGAAGTACACGTCTACGACCGGACCGATTACTTGTTTGATTGTTCCTGTATTCATAAAATGTTTTTTAATTTGCCATCGCTTCCATTCCACCGATAATCTCACTCACCTCCCTCGTAATTGCTGCCTGTCTGGCTTTGTTGAACTGTAAGGTTAATTTGTGCTCCATCTCTCCTGCCTTGTCCGATGCCGATTTCATCGACACCATGCGGGCCGAATGTTCGGACGCATGCGACTCGAGTAAGGCATGATACACGAAAATGGAAACAAGTTTAGGTGTGAGCGCTGTCAGTACATCTATCTCGCTGTCGAGCTCTATTGAATACCCAACTGGAGATTGTATAGACGCTTGTTCTGAAAATACTCCTTTTGTTGGAGTAATACCTTCAACAAGGTGTTGCAGTTCTCCAATTGAAAGCGGCAACATCGTATGCACGGCAGGCTTTTGTTCAAGCGTTGAAATAAAATTCTGGTACGCAATTTTTACCGTGCCAACCACGCCCATATTGAAGCGGTTGAGCGCCTCAAGCGTAATCCCATCAATAAGTTCTGGAGTTATTTTGTCGTTATTGGAATGGAACGCGGTAACGGGAACATTGCGCGAAGTGAAGAAGTCGTTTGCCTTCTTTCCTACCGCAATGACTGATGTATTCTCCCCCATCTCTGCGTAGATCTTGCGGAGAACGCCTGAGTTAAGAGAACCTGCAAGACCCTTATCGCTGGTGATAACAATATAGAGCGCTGCAGGGTTGTGTGCGGGCTGCACCATTTTGTGATTTTTGAAATTGCTCGTACCAGAAAGGCGCGCAAGGATAGAAAGTGCGGCTGTTGCATACGGACGGCCCCCAAGTGCTTGGAGCTGGGCTTTGCGCATCTTTGCAGCAGAAACCGCCTCCATCGCCTTGGTGACGGTCTGTGTTTTTTCGTACGAACGAATTTTAGATTTTATTTGTTTAAGCCCTGCCATGTGGTTACTTGTGGTGAGTCAGATCGAACTATGCGAACAAGTCGGCGTGAGTGTCCTGGAACTTCTCCAAAGCTTTCTTCAATTCTTCTTCGAATTCAGCGGTAATCTCGCGGGCCTTTTCAATGCCTGGCAAAAGATTTTTGTACGATGAGTTCAAGAACGTAATAAGCTTTTCTTCAAACTCTGGTACGCGCTCTACTGAAACCTTTGAGAGGTAGCCGTTGACTGCCGAGTAGATAACCACGGCCTGGTTTTGGAATGGCAGTGGAGATGCATTCTTCTGGCGCAAGACACCCATAAGGCGCTGACCATTGTCGATGCGCTTCTTTGTTTCTGCATCCAAGTCTGAAGAGAACTGCATAAAGGCCTCAAGTTCGCGGAACTGTGCAAGTTCAAGCTTGATGCGGCCAGACACTTTCTTCATTGCCTTTGTCTGCGCAGATGAACCTACGCGAGACACGGAGATTCCTGCGTTGATAGCTGGGCGGATACCTTTGTTGAACAAGTCAGTTTCCAAAAAGATCTGACCGTCAGTGATAGAGATAACGTTGGTTGGGATGTATCCAGACACGTCGCCTTCCTGAGTTTCGATGATTGGAAGCGCTGTAAGTGAGCCGCCGCCTTTCTCTTTAGAAAGTTTTGCTGCGCGTTCAAGTAAGCGTGAGTGCAAGTAGAAGACGTCGCCAGGATATGCTTCACGGCCTGGTGGGCGGCGGAGCAAGAGTGAGAGCGAACGGTATGCAACAGCATGCTTAGAAAGATCGTCGTAGATGATAAGGGCATCCTGACCTTTATCCATAAAATATTCGCCAATAGCTGCACCTGCAAATGGTGCGAGGTACTGGAGCGCTGCTGGAGCTGAAGCACCTGCATCAACGATGATGGTGTATTCAAGTGCGCCGCGTTCGCGGAGCATCTGCACCAAGCGTGCGGTCTTTGATTCCTTCTGGCCAATAGAAACGTAGATACAGATTGGGCGAGATTCTTTTGGCTCGCTCTTCTGGTTCAAAATTGTATCCATCGCAACTGTGGTCTTGCCGGTGTAGCGGTCGCCGATGATAAGTTCGCGCTGTCCGCGACCTACGGGGATCATTGAGTCGATAGCTTTGATACCAGTGTGGAGTGGCTGGTTAACAGATGAGCGATCCATAACACCGTAGGCTTCGCGTTCAATAGGATTGTTCTGGTGAGCAATGATAGCGCCCTGGCCATCAACAGCTTCGCCGAGTGGGTTTACCACGCGGCCGAGCAACCCTTCACCGACTGGGATAGAAAGTACCTGGCCGGTTGATTCAACCGTCATACCTTCAGAAACGGCACCTGCATCGCCCAAGATAATTACGCGGACCGACTCTTCTTCAAGGTTGAGCACGAGACCGAATACATCTGGAGTTTCAATCGCATCTTCGAGCTTCTTTTTACCGGTTGTAACAAAACGGACCATTTCAGACATCACCGCCTTGTCCAAACCTTCAACTTCAGCAACGCCGTCGCCAACTTGAATAACCCGTCCTACGTTCTTTGCGCGTGGGCTTGGGGTGAAGTGTTCTATTTCTTTTTTAAATTGTTCGATGAAGTTGTTCATACCGTTTGTGTTAGTTTCCTGTAGAGCTCAAGCAAATGTCTGGTTCGTTCTTGTTCTGGTGTTACCTCCTGCTGTTTCTCTGATCGCTGTTTTGAAAGTTCTAAGCGTTGGTATTGGTTGAAGATTTGAGGGAGCAACCGTTGATGCCCCCGGCGTTTCAGCACGCCGTCTAAGTTGCTTAGATACGTTGCTGCCTTTTTTGACCCATCATTCTCTATGAGGTCAAACAATGCCCGTGCATATGTAGCAGCAATCTTCATATTATTTCTTTGCGAGGCGTTCCATACCAAGAACGATCAACTTAGCAACTTCTTGTTTGCTTTCTGCAATAGACTGGGCCTTCATTTCCTGTGCCTGTGCTTCTGCCTGCTTCAAAAGGTTTGCAGCAGCAGTTTCTCCTGAGGCAACAAGGTCACGGGCTTTTGCAGCAGCCGCGGCACGTGCATCAGCAACAAGCGTGTCTGCTTCTTTACCTGCTTCAGCGATCATAGATGCGCGAGCACCGTGGATTTCCTTAAGCTTCGTTTCTGCTTCTTCTGCATCCTGCATGCCTTGCGCAATCTTCTGGCGGCGCGCTTCAAGCATCTTTGTGAGTGGGCCGTAGAGGAAGTACCAGAGTACGGCAAGCAAAAGGCCGAAGTTGATACAGTTAATCAACAACAAACGCCCATCAATTCCAAATGCCGAAAATAGTTCGCTCATCCCTGTTGCGAAGAATTAGCCGACGAACTTGATAATAAATGAAACAACGAGTGCCAAGATACCGAGAGCTTCGGTAAAGACGATCGCCAAGATCATGTTTGAGACGATTTTGTCAGAAGCCTCTGGATTGCGGCCGATTGCATCCATTGCGCGACCACCGATAAGACCGATACCGATACTTGGGCCCAAAACTCCGAAACCTGCAGCGATTGCCATAGCTATCAAACGTGTTGATTCAACATCCATATACCTTTTATCTATATTTTAAGCGCCCTGCTAAATAATTTATGCCCTTACACTAGCACGAAACCTCCCCTTTTTCCACGTTTAGTGGTGCGCCTCGCCCGAGCCGTGGGCCGGGGTCATTGCGAGCTTGAGGAAAAAGAGGGTGAGCATGGCAAACACAGCGGCTTGCACAACGCCGACGAAGGTTTCAAAGCCCATAAGGGGAACTGGGAGGAGGTAGGGCATAAAGTACGCCACTACCGCGAGCAATACTTCGCCTGCGAAGATGTTTCCGAAGAGACGGAATGAGAACGAGATAAAGCGCGACATTTCAGATACAAACTCGATAAGGCCGACTGTAAGGTTAAGGAAACGCTGGCCGATGGTCTTTCCGCTGAAGGTAAAGAACTTGTTCATGTATTTCCAGAAGCCGAGCGCTACGATGCCTGCGACTTCAATAGTAATCACAGAAATGATTGCGAGCGCGAGGGTGACGTTTAAGTCTGTGTTAACTGGGCGGAACAGGGACATAGTCTCCCCTTCGTGTGTAAAGGTGATGCTTCCAACGAAAGGCATAAAGTCGAAAAGGTTGGAAGTGGCGATAAACAGGAAGATCGTTGCGATAAATGGGAAAAACGTAAGGGCGCGCTTGCGGTTGCCGAAGATATCGCTCATATAGCCGATAACGAACTCGAATATAAGCTCAAAGAAGTTCTGTACTTTGCCAGGAATAAGCGTTGGTTTACGGCCAACAACAATTGCGATGATAATAAGGACTGACATAACCAGCCATGCGGAAAGAAGGGTGTTGGTGATAGGCAGACCTAAAAATGTGCCCAAACGCTCTGCCGAGAGAGCTATGTGTAAACCAGCATGTTCCTCCATATATCGTTAGTTGGCATGATAACATAGAGGAAACCCACAGAAAAGTTATGAAAAAGATTTTCTTCTCTCTACTAATTGTTGCCTTGATGGGAGGCGTTGCTGCAAGCCTGGCAGAAAGCGCAGAGCCAGGCTCCCCTCTCCATGCATTTAAGGTAGGAGTTACAGACAATGTAGCCTCAGCGCTGTGCAGCGTTCATCTTCCCTGCTCAAAAGAAAACACCTCCAACTGATCACTCAGCGTGGAGGTGTGTAGCCTTTGGTGCAATAGGTCGCCTTCATGCGAAGACTCATGATGTCGAACAGACCAGGAGCCCTGCATGAAGCTTGGTACCGCTCATCCTCAGGGTAAACAGATTGGAATGGCGTGTTTTCACACGCACTCAACAGCAGCCCTAGAGCAACACATGTAATGAGAAATCTCATCTGAACCTCCTTTCTGCCACTAGTATGACAGATTTTTGATGTATGTTAAGGTGTCCTTCGTTCCCAATTTCTTAGTTCTAGTTCCAACTCAGGGAGTTCTTTTTGTACAAGATCCTTCTTCTCGCAGGCGCTGCGTGTCTGCTGTCCGCATGCGATGGTGTTCCTAAAGGGTTTCTCCCAAAAGACGAGCCTCTCGTGCGCACGTACCAGATGGGCGTCGCCGCCGGCCACTGCCCCAAACCCAGGCCTGCCGTCAGCGCAGCCCACGTCCAGGGCAACGCCATCGAACACGCGCACCTGTACTGCTTCCCCGCCGGATGGGAAAGCTTCCACAGCAAATCAGAGAAATCTGAGTAAAAGACCCTCTCTCCAAGAGCCGCCCACAAGCGGCTCTTTTCTTTTTGTTTTAGATAAATCCAAACTGAATTACAAAACATTATTTAGGATTTTGTGGGGTCTGACCCCGATTCTGGTCATAGGAGTATTGAACTGGTGAAAAAGAAAGAAGCCCTACGTTGTAGAAGCGTAGTGCTTCTTCCGTAGGGCTTGTCGCCGTCGTTCGGCGTTAGTTGGCCTTCATCTTCGCCATGTAGATGTAGGTGATGTGGCCGTTGAGGCCGAGCTCGGTCTGGATGCGGAAGATGATGAAGCCGCTGTCCATCAGCTCCTTGGTCTTCGGCGCCCAGGCATCGTTCAGATACGTGCGCTGGTACTCGGCGACCTTGGTGTGGTCGATGTTCAGGTTCATCAGAATCGCGGGCTGAATGCCCGGTTCCGCAGTCTCCGCATTGCGAAGGGCTTGCTCGATAACTTGCTGACTCGTCTGCATTACTGCCTCCTTGGGAACTATCCTAAAACACAAAAGAACTATACACATATATAGTTCTTTTGTCAAGTGTTTGTGGACCCTACCGGGATCGAACCGGTCACCTCCTCATTGCAAATGAGGCGCTCTACCAAATGAGCTAAGGGCCCAATTTCTGTTCTGCTAAACAAGTCCCGAACGTCAATAATATATACTAGAAACCCAAAAAATCATAGTCCAGATATGTGGCTATTTGAAACCCAAACGCTTCTCCATACGGCCTATCCGGCGCCCATGACTGATTATAGTTTCTGCGTCTTTATCCACTGCCTTGGCCAAGGGTTTTAAAGTGCTATCAATGGCATCGAGTCTCTGGTCAATGCCATCAAGGCGATGACTAACACCATCAAATCGTTGGTAGATTTCTTTACGAAATTCAGCAAATTCTTTCAGAAATATTTCGAAAGCCTTGTTCATATGCCACAAAGTATAGCATTTGGGCAGATAAAATTATTCTAAAATCGTGAAAGATTACGCCTCGAGCTCGTCTATCTTCGCTGCCACTATGAAGTCGTTTTCGGAGAGGCCGTCTATGGCGTGGGTGGAGAGTTCGACGCCCACATTGTCGTAGGAAACAGTCATATCTGGGTGATGGTTTTCCCCTTCAGCAATAGCGGCAACTTTGTTTACAAAGATGATAGTTTTTTTGTAGTTAGGGAACGAGAAGCTGCGTGCAAGAAGGCCGGCGCCTTCAACGAGAGTCCATTCTGGGTTGAGCTGCTTGAGAAGCTCCTCTGCCTGCTCTTTTGTAAGAGGGTCTACTCCCCCTTCGCATGGAATACAGCGCTTGCGGGCAAGCGGAAGGCTTTCATTGTCGGTTACAATGTCGTCGCAATTTTCAGAAGCGTCTTGTTCTTCAAAAGATTCAGATTGGATCATAGAGATGCAGAATATCCTCTCTGGCCTCTGCGGGCAAGCTCAACAATATGAGTGAGAAAGTCAGTAAGGGTTGAACCGACGGCTGCTACAGCTTTTGGAAATAGCGATTCTTGCGTCATGCCTACACCCGCTGCATTGTTTACCTCCAAGAAGTACACGCCACGTTTGCTTACGATAAAGTCGGAACGGGAATAGTGCGAAAGACCCATCGCTTCATGCACCTCGCGAGCATGTTGCATCAACTGATCTTTCTCATCAGAGGTAAAGTTGCCCGGCACACGCTCTATAGTTTCCCCACTATATTTTGCATCGTAGGAAAAGAAGCCATGTTTCTTAGGTGGAACGATTTCAACTGGGAGAAGCGCATACGTTTTCTCATCACGGAAATTTTCTATAACTCCAACAGTGGCTTCTTTGCCGCGGATAAATTCTTCAATAAGAATCTTTGGAGAAATAGTAAATGCTTTATGGAGTGCTGGCTCTAGGTCGTGAAAGGTATGAACAATAGTTGCGCCAACCGATGAACCGCCGATAGCAGGTTTTACTATGGCTGGGTGTGGAAAGCTTCGGAACAGCTCGAACGCTGTCTTCTCTACATCACCCATCATCTCTTTATCAAGCAGCACTGCATGCGCAGTTTTGATGCCAAGCTTTGATACCAGTTCTTTTGTGCTGTGTTTGTTGAACGCGAGAGATGATGCAAAGGCATCAGAGCCTGTATACGGCACCGCCACAGCGTCTAGAATGCGCTGTAGCTGGCCATCCTCCCCATATTCTCCGTGGATAACGTTAAAGGCCACATCAATGCCTCGTAGAGCCTTTTCAGGCAGCACTGGGGCGCCGTGTAAATGCCATTGACCATCGCGGCCAATAAAAAGATCGCGCGCTTCGTATTTATTTTTATCAAGCGCTTCAAGAATAGCTGCACCGCTCTTGAGCGATACGTCATATTCGCTCGACGGTCCGCCTCGAAGTACTCCGACTACGGTTCTCATACCCCTATTCTAACCTACAATCCGCGCAAAGGGTTTCGAAGTTTTTTGTGATAGGTAATAGCAAAGCGGTGAGCCTCGGCATTAGCCAAAAGAATGTCGCGTTCGCGCCCAGCTATCACTTCCCGCTTGCCTTGGATAGAACGCGGACGGTGTTTTTCATCTTTTACTACACCAATCACAGGAATTTGTATGCCGTGCTCTTCAAGCACCTTGGTTGCAGCATTTATTTGTGCCGTACTGCCGTCTACCGCAATCACGCGAGGCATAGGCCATTCATCATGGCTCAGGCGGCGCGTAAGCACTTCTTTGAGCGAGCCTGCATCATCGCCACCCTTTGCTGTTTTGATTTTGAATTTTCTGTACTGATCTTTATTTGGATGGCCGTCTTCAACAACAACCATCACACCAACCACAGCCGTGCCGCCCATGTGGGCAATGTCGTATGCCTCGATGCGTGTATTCCCCACTGCGCTGCCAGTTGAACGGTATTCATCTTTGATTAAAGAAACATCTTGAATGTGCTGGAGCGCAAATATCTGCCCACGCAAACGCGCAGCCTCTTCAAAGTCTTCTGTCTTTGCTGCAACTTTCATATCTTTCTCCAAGCTCTTAATCAGTTCGAGTTTTTTGCCTTGGAACAGCAATGTAATGCGGCGAATGATTTTTCTGTAGTCAGTTTTTGAAATTTCGCCTGTGCAGACACCGGGACACAACCCAATGTGGCGGTTAAAGCAGGGCTTGCCGGAATTAGGTACGCACTTATCGTCGCGGTACGGAAAAATTTTGCGGATTATTTTCATCGCCGCCTTCAACTGCAACCCATGAGGAAATGGGCCAAAGGTATGCAGGTAGTCGTCTGGATCCTGCATAGCTAACTCGCGACCGCGAACATAGCGGATTATTGGAAAATCTTCTTTTGTAATAACGATGTAGTTCCAGCTCTTATCGTCTTTAAGATCCGTATTGTGTTTAGGTTTGTGGCTCTTGATAAGGTTAGCCTCAAGCAACAGAGCTTCAAGAACGGAGTCCGTCTCGCGCCAATCTATCGTCGTTGCTTTCTCAAGCATTTTTACAAGCAAAGGGCCGCGAGCCTTCGCCAAGTCAGGAGAAAAATAGCTTCGCACACGGCTGCGTAGCGAAGTGGCTTTGCCTATATAGAGAACCTCTTTCTTTGCACCCAAAAAGAAGTACACCCCCGGCCCATCGGGGATTTTCTTCATCTTCTTTTTGAACTGCTCGAGGGTCATATTCAAACGCTATCATCTGAGAGCTAGCATTACAAACAAAAAAAGAAAAACTCCGGTATGAGACCGGAGTTCACTACTCTGCAGCCAAAAGGAGGGTCTTGCTTTCCTCAAGCCTGTATAGGGCTTGTTGGATAGCAGAACCAAGGGGCATCCGCTCCGCCAATTTCTTGAGCTGGCACGCGGACAGGCGATGAAATTCCCTCTCGACCAAGCTGTAGAACGGTTGGTCGATTTCCTTCAGGCCAGCGATGGATGTTACTTCTCGCCGAAAGACACCGAGCCGCATAAGGTCATCCAGTTGGTTGAACTCGCGAACAATGTCGAGAGCTTCCAGATAGATTTTGACGCGGCGCGTAAGCGATGGACGGACGCTTACCATTCCAAGACTTCCTTTGACGCGACGGCCGAAGAGCGGCTCACACACCAAAGAAATATTCGGTTTGAACTCGAGCAATTGTTGCTCTGTCACTCCCGGCTTGCCGCGCAAAAGTTTAAGCCAATTGCGCCACACGTTTTCTCTGGGCTGAGAAGCCCAACGCGAGATAGCGAGAATTTCTTCTTTATCCAAGACACCCTCCTAGGGGTTTTAAATGGGGCTGAGCACTGTACTAGAGGCTCTAAAGCCTAAGCATACCATGCGTTCCAAACCGGCCTAGCGGCCCTTCAACACCCTCTTAAGGTATTTACCTGTGTGAGAATTTTTATTGTTTGCCACATCTTCTGGCGTGCCCTTTGCAATAAGTTTGCCGCCACCAACACCACCTTCAGGACCAAAGTCCAACAAGTAGTCAGAGCTTTTGATGATATCCATATTGTGTTCAATAAGAACAACCGAGTTCCCTGCTTGAACAAGGCGGTTCAAGATATCAATAAGTTTTTGCACGTCTTCGTAGTGGAGACCAACTGTCGGTTCATCGAGAAGATAGATAGTTTTCTGCAAGTGAGGGCGATACAGTTCTGCAGAGATTTTTACACGCTGCGCTTCACCACCGGAAAGTGTTGTTGCTGATTGTCCAAGGCGGAGATATCCCAAACCTACTTCGCCAAGAGTTTTAAGGCGGTCATAGATTGCAGGAATGTCGTTGAAGAATTCGAGCGCCTCTTCAACTGTCATTTCAAGCACATCGTAGATGCTCTTCTTTTTGTATTTCACCTCAAGCGTCTCTTTCATAAAGCGCTTACCATCGCAGACATCGCAGGTTACATACACCGTCGGCAAGAAAGACATTTCAACGGCGATAGTGCCGTTACCTTCGCAGGCCTCACAGCGTCCACCTCCCTTTGCAGTTTGTACGTTAAAGGAGAAGCGGTTTGCCTTCCATCCACGAGCACGAGCTTCAGTGGTTGAAGCAAACATATCGCGAATAAATGTGAATGCGCCTGTGTATGTTGAAGGGTTTGAACGTGGAGTACGGCCAATCGGTGATTGGTCGATCATAATTGCACGAGAAAGATTCTCTGCACCTTCAAAGCTTGCGACATTGAAGAGTTTGTTTGTGCGATAGCGCTTGTCGAAACGTGCACGAAGGTTTTCGTACAAAATTTCGTAGAGAAATGTTGATTTACCTGAGCCAGAAACTCCTGTAACCGTTACGAGTTTTCCAAGCGGAAGTTCTGCAGAAAGGTTGTGGATGTTAAATGCCTTACCTCCCTTTATTTTGATCCAACCCTTATCTTTTTCGCGACGTTCTTCTGGAACTTCAATTGCCTTTTCTCCACGCAGGTATGCGAGAGTCAGTGAACCGCTTTCGTTTTTCTTCGCAGTAAGAAGTTTTTCCAAGTCACCCGCAACAACGACATTGCCGCCGTGCACACCCGCACCAGGGCCAATGTCTACCAAGTAGTCGCTGGCATAAATAGTATCCTCGTCGTGTTCAACAACAATGATGGTGTTTCCAAGGTCACGAAGGTCAACAAGAGTTTTGATCAAACGTTCGTTGTCGCGCTGGTGCAGACCGATGGTCGGCTCGTCGAGCACATAGAGCGCACCCACAAGGCCAGAACCAAGCTGTGAGGCGAGGCGAATACGCTGTGCTTCCCCGCCAGAGAGTGTGTTGGCACGGCGGTCGAGCGTTAGGTAGTCCAAGCCTACGTTCAACATAAACTTTAGGCGCGCTGTGATTTCTTTAATGATGGTTTTGGAGATTTCCTGATCTTTTTTCGACAGCTCTAGTTCTTCAAAGAAGGTGTACGCATCCTGAATAGACATATCAGTGAGCTGAACGATGTTTTTTGCATCTTTCGGAACGAAAACTTCCGTTTCTGAACCGTCCCCTCTCCGACCTGCAGGTGAAGAAACGGAGTTTTTGTAAAGAAATACATTGAGTGCCTCAGGGCGCAGACGCATACCGTGGCAGACAGGGCACTTCTCATCGCTAAAGAAATGCTTTGTTCCCAAACCATTACATGCAGGACATGCACCGTATGGTGAGTTGAAAGAGAAAAGACGAGGTTCAATTTCTGGGAAAGAGAAGCCGTCGTATGGGCACATAAATTTTGCCGAGATCATACGCATCTTTGTTCCCTCTTCTTTAGAAGGTCCTGGTTCTTCTACTTGGACCAACCCATCGGTCTCTTCAAGAGCGCGCTCTACTGCTTCAGAAAGACGTTCAAGAGCCGCTGCTTTTGAGCGAGCAAATTCAGAAACGAGAATTTCATCAACAAGCACAGAAATATCGTGCTTTTTGTGTTTTGCGAGAAGGATTTGTTCACGAAGGCTCTTAAGCTCGCCATCAACAAGGACTCGTTCGTAGCCCTTACCAAGTAGATCGTACAGAAGCTGGTAGTACTCGCCCTTTCGGCCGACAACTACTGGCGCATAGATACGAACCACATCTTCATTAATATTCACACCCATGACGGTGCGAGTCTTCTTTGGTGTAGCTTTGGTAACACTATCTACAATGCTGTGGATGATTTCTTCGTTAGAAAGTTTTTTGATTTCACGTCCGCAGGTAAGGCAGTGTGGTTTGCCGACACGGGCAAACAAAATACGCTGGTAGTCATAAATTTCAGTAATAGTCGCAACCGTTGAGCGTGGGTTGTTTGAGCGGCTCTTCTGGTCAATAGAAATAGCTGGCGAGAGGCCTGTGATTTCTTCAACATCGGGCTTCTGCATCTGTCGCAAGAATTGGCGCGCATAGGCAGAAAGAGATTCTATATAACGGCGCTGGCCTTCAGCAAAGATTGTATCGAATGCCAAAGACGACTTGCCCGACCCAGACAAGCCCGTAAATACAACCATCTTGTTTCGCGGAATACTCAACGAAACATTCTTCAAGTTGTGTGTCTTTGCGCCCTTTATTGTGATTTTATCTTCCATATCTATTTTTTATTCGACAACTTTGCTTTCGGCTGTTTCCCCATCAATACCGCAATTTCATCACGAATGATAGCTGCAGTTTCGAAGTCGAGCTCTTTCACTGCATCTGCCATCTGTTTCTTTTTATCTGCAATAAAGCGACGTGGATTCTTTTTGTACAAGTCTCTGTCGATGTCGAGAAGAACGCCTACCGCCTTACCATGCTCTGTACGAAGCTGTTCAGTGATGTCTTTAATTGCCTTGAGCACCGTCTTGGGAGTGATACCGTGTTTTGTATTGTATGCGAGCTGAATTTCGCGGCGGCGTTTTGTTTCGCTCATAGCTTTCTCGAGAGAGCCTGTCATCTGGTCGGCATACATAATCACGCGGCCATGTACGTTACGTGCTGCGCGGCCAATGGTTTGAATAAGAGAGGTTTCAGAACGAAGGAAGCCTTCTTTGTCGGCATCGAGGATTGCCACCAGCTCTACTTCTGGAAGGTCGAGACCTTCGCGGAGAAGGTTCACACCCACCAATACGTCATACAGACCTTTTCTGAAGTCGGTCAAAATAGTAATGCGGTCCAGCGTCAGCACTTCACTGTGGATGTAGGCCGCTTTGAATTGTCTGTCTTTCAAATACTCAGAAAGATCTTCAGCCATTTTCTTGGTAAGCGTTGTAACGAGCACACGACCACCATGTGTAATAACTTTTTCTGCTTCGTCCAAGAAATCCTGCACCTGTCCTTTCTTTTTATCGATGCCAGTGACAGGTCTGACGATAATTTCAGGGTCGATAAGGCCAGTTGGGCGGATAATCTGCTCAACTACATTCTTTCCAGATTTTTCTTTCTCGTATACTCCCGGCGTTGCTGATGTATAAATTCGCTGGCCGATATCCCCTTCAAATTCTTCGAACTGAAGCGGGCGGTTGTCGACTGCCGACGGAAGACGGAAACCAAATTCAATAAGATTTTCTTTGCGGGCACGGTCTCCGGCGTACATACCGCCAATTTGTGAGACAGTAACGTGGCTTTCATCAATAATAGTAAGAAAATCTGGGGTGCCGTCTTTTTTATGTGGGAAGTAGTCGAGCAAGGTAAATGGCGGCTCGCCAGGTTTGCGGCCATCGAAGTGACGTGAGTAGTTTTCAATACCTGGGCATACACCAATCTCGCGGATAAGTGCGATGTCGTGGTTGGTGCGGCGCTTCAAACGCTCCGCTTCAAGTACTTTGCCTGAGCGCTCGAGTACTGCGAGACGCTCTTTAAGTTCAAGTTTAATTTCTGCAATGGCGCGGTCACGTTCATCCTTTGGAGTAACATAGTGTTTTGCAGGAAAGAGGAAGAGTGATTCGAGAGATTCGCGCTCTGCACGGCTAATTGCATCAATCACACGTACTTTTACGATAGTTTCTCCTTCAAATTCAACACGGTAGAGTACGCGCTCGCCCGTTGGCATAATCTCAACACTGTTTCCAAGTGCGCGGAATTTACCAGGGCTTAGATCTGCTGTTGTGCGTTCAAAGTAAATTGCAATAAGTTCACGAATAAGTTCTGCACGGTTCTTTTGCATTCCCGGCGCAAGCTCCAAGTGAACCTTGCGATACTCTTCTGGAGAACCAAGTGAGTAAATACACGAAACTGACGCAACAATAATCACATCATCGCGCGTAAGCAGTGCCTGAGTAGACGCATGGCGGAGACGGTCAATCTCTTCGTTAATCTGCGCTTCCTTCTCTATATATGTATCAGAGTGCGGAACGTAGGCTTCTGGTTGGTAGTAGTCGTAGTAGGAAACAAAGTAGTGCACGGCATTGTCTGGAAAGAATTCTCGATACTCTTGTGCCAGCTGTGCCGCAAGCGTTTTATTGTGTGCGATAACAAGCGTTGGTTTACCAATCTGTTGGATGACATTGGCAGCAGTAAATGTCTTGCCTGATCCAGTTACGCCCAAAAGCGTCTGGTCGCGAGTGCCAGCCTTAATGCCTTTGACCAACGCTTCAATAGCCTTAGGTTGGTCCCCGGCTGGTTTATATTCAGATTTGAGGGAAAACTTCGCCATAACGGACTTGACAGTATAGCATAATTATTCTTATTCCGGTACCTAAAGTCTAAAGGCGACGCCTTTAGACTAGCAGCAAGGTTTAACCTTGATACTTATTTAAAAAGCCCTCCTTAAATTGCTCAAATTGACCGTTCAAAATTGATTCACGGATATCACTACAAAGTTTCGTGAGGAAATAGACATTGTGCATGCTAGCGAGAATGGGTCCAAGAATTTCACGAGTGCGGAAGAGATGGTGCACATATGCACGAGTATGGTTTTGGCACGTTGGGCATTCACAACCCTCATCTATTGGAGAGTAATCATATTGATGCTCAGCATTCGGAATTTGAATCTTTCCTTTCTTTGTATACAAACCACCATTACGGCCATTACGAGTTGGAGTAACGCAGTCAAACGTATCAACGCCGTGTTCAGCGCCAAGCAAAATATCTTCAGGCTCTCCTACTCCCAAACCATGCACTGGCATACCCTCTGGCAGCTCTGTAAGCATCGCAAGTGCGGACTGCAGAGAATGGTCGCCGTATTTGCGACTGAATGAACCACCAAGGCCGAAGCCATCAAAGCCCATGTCGCCAATAGTGCGTGCGCTTTCGCGGCGAAGGTCATCAAATTGCCCGCCCTGCCCTATACCGTAAATACCCTGCTTTGTGTTGGCATCAAAGTTTTGTCGGTGTGCACTCAAAGAACGCTTTGCCCATGCGTGAGTTCTCTCCATCGCATCTTTTTGAAATTCGTACGTGTCTGTTGGCGCAGTGCACTGGTCAAACGCAAAGAAAATATCTGCACCAAGGCGGTGTTGAATTTCCACTGAGCGCTCTGGAGTAAAACGATGGAGCGAGCCGTCGAGGTGCGACGTAAACGAAACCCCTTCGTCATCTATGATGGCTAATTTACCGTGAGCAGTCGCTAAATCCTCATCAAAAACACTAACTGCTTCTTCAGGGGAAACTTCGCCAGAAAATTTTGAAACTTTTTTGCCGAACCCGCTACCTAATGAGAAGACTTGGAAGCCGCCAGAGTCCGTCATCGTGGGACCATTCCAATTCATAAACTTGGCAACGCCGCCACCTTTCTCTACCGCTTCTAGTCCTGAAAGATACAGATGGTACGTATTTGCAATAAGTGTTTGAACGCCGAGTGCGGGGAATTTTGCTGACTCTATTCCCTTTATGTCTGCCTTGGTAGCAACCGGGACAAAGGCAGGCGTCAAAATATCACCATGGGGTGTATGCAAAACACCCGCCCTTGCGGACGAGTGCTTCGCTTCAATAGTGAGGTGTACCGGTCGCATTATTGCGCGCTCGAATCGTCAGTTGGAGGCGTTTGCTGTACCCCAACAAGAGTTACTTCGAAGATAAGCGTTGAGCCACCTGGAATTGGGCCGTAGTCTTGCATACCGTACGCAAGCATTGGTGGGATGATAAGCAAACGCTTACCACCAACCTTCATACCCTGGATACCCTGGTCCCATCCTTGGATAACTCGTCCTGTACCGAGAGTGAACTGGATAGGATCTCTTCCAGTGGAAGAATCGAATACTACGCCGTTTTCTAGTTTGCCGGTGTAGTGGACACTAACGAAATCTCCGGCCTGTGCGACATCGCCAGTACCTACCATTTCATCTTGGGCTACGAGTTTTTGATCTGACATAGATGCTGTTGCTGTTTGCTGCGCTTCTTGTCGCGCAAGCATTAAAGGATTAAGTAATGCGAAGAAAAATGCGACGACGACAAGCGAGGTAGTGACCGCTATGCCAGTCGTTAATTGTTTACGAGTCATATGCTTACAGTATACCCAAAATATGAATGTTAGTAATCATCAAAGAAAAGGCAAACATGGCAACCAGCGCCCCGCTAAACAACATCTCGGACTGCTGTATCTGTATATGGACGAAGAACGCAAACATGACCGCGATAACTAGCATAGCCCCAAGCATTCCAAGAATCCATGGGATATAGGGCTCAGACTCTACGGCAATACGAGCGAGGTCTTTACCAAAACTGTTTAAGAATGACGAAGCCGCGCTACCAACTGAGGCAGTCTGTGAATCTTGAATTACAGCCACAGAAGGAGCTGCTTGCTGGACATACAGCCCTGATACAAACAGGCCCTCGCTTGCCATAATCACCGCGACAAAAAAGAGTAGCCATCCTTTGCGCAAAATATGTGGACGATAGGCGTTATGATGCGACGGCAAAAAATGTCGGTGGAGATGCGTATGAACAGACATGCATAAATTTTAACACATGGTTTTTCCTTGCTATACTTTTACCAATGAAGCGAATGTTATTTGCTGCAATACTCTTTGCTCTCCCCTTGTCTGTATCGGCTGTAGGGTTTGCGAAGCAGAGTATTTTTCTTTCAACCTCCGCGCCAGTGGAAGGTCAGACCGTAACGATTTACGCATCAGTTTCTAACCCTGCAACCACGACCTTTAACGGAACACTTGTTATAAAAGATGGTGCATCTGAAATTGGTAGCGTACCAGTATCACTGAAAGCCGGAGGAGCTGACACTGCATCTGTCTCGTGGAAACCGACAGCGGGTTCGCACACTATTGTTGCTGATTTACAAGATGCAAATGGCAAATCAATAGAAGAAGACAAAGAAGCATTTATCATCGCAGCGGCACCATCAGCAACAGCGGCTTCATCGGCAAACCCTTTTGGAGTTTCAAACGCTCAAATAGGCGATGTGCAACCATCAACCCCCATACAAGAATCAATTCAGAGTGTCTCTCCAGCAATTGCTGAATACTCATCTCCTGTATTAGAGGTAATTGATTCTGGCCGTACATTTGTTGCTGAAAAACTAAACACCGCACTCAACTGGTCAAAGTCACAGGTAGCAACATCATCCAAAGCGGCTGCAAGCATAGGCGCTACGGAGGAGGAGAAAGGTTCTCTTATGCAAACAGCGTGGAGAATACTCGCAACCGTTGCGCTCTATGTAGTAACAATACTTCTCTATATAGTCACAAACGTTGGGGTCTTCTACCCTATTCTTGCAATAGGGTTTCTCTACACTCTATGGAGACTGTGGCGTAAATATCGCCGAGGCTACTAACTATTTTGTTATCTTCCAGTGCCACACGGCAAGGCCAAACAACAGAAGTGCTGTGGCAGCTGAGATACCGCAGTACAGGCAGAGTGCGCCGATCACAAAGAACTGGAGGAGTTCAAAACCGATTGAGAAAAGTACACCTATCGCAGCATAGGCAAGCATTCCAAAACGAAGGCCTTTTGACTCTGGGTCTATAGCCAGCAATATCGCAAGAGCGAGGAAATACACATAGTAGACAAGGCCCAGGTATGAAAGCGGTATTCCTAGCACTGAAGCGTACTGACTGTTAAGCACAATTTCACAACCACCAATTGCGCAGGTTGGGACAATTCCAAGGAAGTGGTAGTACGCAAGGTAGAGCGTGTCACCAATACCAATAAACGATGCGGCTATAAGCCAATACGGTGTGAGTTTCATTATTTAAATTCTACACTGTCCAGAAGCTCCTGGAAATCATGACGCATTGGGTCGTTTTGATCCATCCACGACACAGCAAACAAGAATATCTTTCCATCATGTTCTACAGCGACAGCGTCTGACTCATATAATCCGCTGTAACGATACGCTAAACCGTCTTCCCTATCTATAATTTTTGGAGTGAAGGTTTTGTCAGGAGAGAGATTGAAGTTAGAGATCGTTGCGTTGCGGAGCCACTGTTCTACATCAATGTCATCTACGACTGGAATTTCAATAATAGAAATTGCTGTCGGCCCTTCGCTCATGTCAGGGACAGTAGTCGACGCATTAATCAGTGTTAATACATGGATTTCTGCACCCGCATAGGAGTCGTGGCGCTCAGTGAGCGTGTAGATTTTTGGATATGAAAATTCTAACCCAATCTCTTCTGACTTGAAGTTCAGAGAATCCGACTTATAAGAGAAGGCGAATATCAATCCAAACACAAGAGACCCTGCCCAGAGAAGGACAACGGCTGAGGCTATGGCTAGGTAGATTCTAGATTTTGTTTTTGTGGGTTTCATTTCAATAAATCTTTAAACTTCTTTTCTACTTTATCAATCTTAGGTTCAATAACCAACTGGCAGTACCCGGCCGATTTATTTCGTTCGTAATAGTTTTTATGATAATCCTCTGCTGGGTAAAAAGCCTCAAGAGGTCTCACTTGAGTAACTATAGGTTGGACGTGCCCCGCCTTATTGATGACGTCTATGTAGTGCTGCCCTTTCTCCTGCTGGCGTGGGGTTGTGTAGAAAATAGCTGAGTTGTACTGAGGACCAACGTCATTCCCCTGCCTATCTACCGTCGTCGCGTCGTGTGTCGAAAAGAATACGCGGAGTAATTCTTCAAATGCAATCTCGTCTGGGTTGTATACAACTTTGATAACTTCAATGTGCCCAGTGTTGCCGCCAGAGACTTGTTCGTACGTTGGGTTAGCAACTTTGCCACCTGCATAGCCAGGCTCCACAGACTGAACACCTTTGAGCATTTTGAAGACTGCCTCTGTGCACCAAAAGCATCCGCCGCCAAACACTATTGTTTCAGTATCCACATCTTGCATTTTACACCAAATATCTTATTATCGTTTTTCTGGAAGCTGGTTCTTCTTCGGTGAGAGAAGATCCATCGGATCTTGAAGAGAGGAAGGATTTTACTCAAAAAAATCTGCGAATGGTGTAGCTTCGGCAATGGCTCTCATATGGCCGCCCAATCAAAGGTTTTTGCGACCGATCAATATTCTCTTACCAGCAACCGGATTTCCTTCAGCCAGCACCTTGTGTGCTGGCTTTTCTTTTTATTTTAAATACTTCTTCCCTTTTAGTTTTTCGGGTAGGTAGCTCTCTTTATCGTAGAGTTTGTACCCCTTGTGGTAGTCCAAGTCTTTCATCAGCTTGGTTGGAGCGTTTCGTATTTTGAGCGGAACAGGTAGGTTGCCGTGTTTCTTTACATCAGCAAGCGCTTCGAAATAAGCATCGTAGCTCTTACGGCTCTTTTTAGATTCTGCTAAATATGCGACACCGTGCGCCAAGTTAATCTGACATTCTGGGTACCCAATAGTTTCGCAGGCACGAAATACTTCGTTTGCTACCACAAGCGCTGTTGGTTGTGCCAGCCCAATATCTTCGCTGGCAAAGATAACCATGCGTCGCGCAATAAAAAGTGGATCTTCTCCTGCATCTACCATACGCGCCAAGTAGTAGAGCGCGGCGTCACCCTGGCTTGCGCGCATAGATTTTATAAACGCCGAGATGGTGTTGTAATGCTCCTCGCCTTTTTTGTCGTAGCGTAGATGTTTTGACTGAACCGTTTCTTTTAGAGTTTCGACGGTAATCTTTCCGTATAGTTTCTGTGTATTCTCAAGCACTCCTATGGCCTGTCTAGCATCCCCTGCCGCAAGTTGTACCAGCCAATCTTTTGCATCTTTAGGAACTTTGAGTTTTGTGCTCTTGATGATCTTCTCCATATCATCCTCTCCATGCTCATTCAATACAAAGACACGAGAGCGAGAAAGGAGCGCAGGTATAACTTCAAACGACGGGTTTTCTGTTGTTGCACCTATAAAGGTAATGTCGCCACGCTCAACAAAGGGCAGAAGAAAATCCTGCTGTGCTTTATTGAAGCGATGAATTTCATCTATAAACAAAACCTTTGGCTTCCCAGAAAAATTTATCTTGCCAGATTCAAGCACGCGTTTAATGTCTTCTTTTCCTGAATCAACCGCCGAGAGTTCAAAGAACTCTGCATCAAGCGCGTTCGCGTAGATGCGCGCGAGTGTTGTTTTGCCACTGCCTGGCGGACCCCACAAAAGAAAGGAGAAGAGGTGCTTACCTTCAATAGCTTCGCGTAAGGGTTTGCCCTTACCCACCAAATGCTCTTGGCCAAAGAAACCGTCTAGAGCTTGGGGTCGAATTTTTGAGGCGAGCGGTTCCATACCGTCAGTATGATACAATTTCTCGATATGAAGAAACTTGCTATTGGAGGCATTATTATTGTGCTCTTGGGAGGTTACGCGCTTTGGGCTGCATCACGCTCAACACAACCGACTGTTCCTACTGACCAAACAGGTCAAGCAACTTCGACTCAAACAACTAACAACCCTAGCGCTACAGGTACGGATACAGGTATAGGAGATTCTTCTTCCCCTAGCGATGTAGATCCTGGCCAATACAAAAACGGCACCTACACAGGCAGTCTTGGTTCTGCTGCACCATACGGACAGGTCCAGGTAAAAGTTACTATCTCGAGCGGCAAAATAACTGCGATAGATGTAATACAAAAGCCAGAAGGCCCTGGAACTACTGACGAGCTCGGCGCAAGCTCGTACCCTGTCATGATCAAAGAGGCTATTGCAAAGCAAGGCTCACACGTTGATATAATTTCTGGCGCAACTCAGAACACCGAAGGTTTCAATACCTCACTCTCTTCAGCGCTTCAGCAAGCGCAGATATAGTCTAATGAAAGACACTCGATTGATCATGGGTCTTCCCATAACGGTCGAGATAGTGGACACCGTCTCACCAGAAATCCTTGAGGCGGTGTTTTCATATTTCGTTTCTGTAGACGAACGCTTTAGCCCCTACAAACCTGAAAGCGAAGTGTCGCGGATGCCGGAGGCCTTATCTCAAGACATGAAAGAAGTTCTGGAGCTCGCCGAAAAAACAAAAGAAGAAACAAACGGCTATTTTGATATCAGAAAACCCGACGGTTCCATTGACCCATCAGGCATCGTTAAGGGATGGGCAATTAAAAATGCGGCAGATCTCTTACAAGAAAAAGGTGTCCAGAATTTTTTTATTGATGCCGGTGGCGATATTCAAACAGGTGGCACAAACGCTGAAGGCAAAGAATGGAGTGTAGGTATTCGTAACCCCTTCAACAAAGCAGAAATTATAAAAGTTATATATCCGCGCGGGCGCGGTGTGGCTACATCGGGCTCCTACGAGCGTGGCGACCATATCTACAATCCCCTCACCCCCGACAAAGCCCTGGACGAGATCGTGAGCATTACCGTTATAGGCCCAGACGTGTTGGAAGCCGACAGGTTCGCAACCGCCGCATTTGCCATGGGACAGAAAGGGGTAGAATTTATTGAATCCCTAGCCGGTTTTGAGGCATACTCAATAGATAAGAACGGCATCGCAACAATGACCAGTAATTTTGGAGAATTAACTCATATATGAACATCCCTTTTGTAGACAGTTTCTTAAACCGCATAACGATGTATCGCCTCGTGCTGTGGCATCTCGTAGTACTTATCGCCGTTGCATTTTTCTTAAGCTTCTTTGGCTTCTTCTCCTTTACCCCTTGGGCACTTCTATTCTCGTTTTTCGTGATGGTCGCCGCATGTTGGGCAAGCAATGAGGCATTTGCATGGATTTTTAAAGTTACGCCAAACACAGAGTCGGTCTATATTACGTCATTTATCTTGACGCTGATTCTCAACCCCGTCTCGTTTACTGATTTTATGGGCGCAGGAATGTTGGTTATTGCGGGCGTTCTGGCTATGGCATCAAAATACATTCTTGCCATTGATAAAAAACATATCTTTAACCCTGCAGCACTCGCAGTAGCGGTGACAGGTATTGTATTTGGAACCTATGCCAGCTGGTGGGTCGGCGGCACACTGTCGCTTCTGCCTTTTGTACTTATTGGAGGGTTACTCGTCATACGCAAAGTACAACGCTTCGACCAATTCTGGGTGTTCTCTATTATTGTGCTTGCTGGGGTTGCTATAAAATTCTTGCCGAACAATCCGCTTGATTCTATGTGGGACACGCTTCTCCACTCTTCATTGTTCTTCTTTGTAAGCATTATGCTGACAGAGCCACTCACCTCTCCCGTAACGCGTGTGCACCGCATGGTCTATGCAGCAATCGTCGCATTCTTATTTATCCCTGGTACACAAATTGGACCATTCTATTTCGCTCCTGAAACAGCACTTCTTGTGGGCACTGTGTACGCATACATCGTGAGCCCAAAAATCCGCCGCGTTCTTACACTTAAAGAATACAAACAAATAGCAGAGGGTGTGTATGAATTTGTATTCGCAACCAATAAACCAATTCCATTTAAAGCAGGACAATATGTGGAGTGGACCCTCGGGCACGAGAAGCCAGACCAGCGAGGAAATAGACGCTATTTCACGATTGGGTCTTCCCCAACAGAAGAAGATATACGCCTTGGCATAAAAGTATATGAGCCTTCGAGCACCTTCAAAAAGGCGCTGCTTGCAATGAAGCCTGGGCAAGAGATTACCGTCGGCCAGCTTGCGGGAGAATTCACTCTTCCAAAAAACCCTCAACAAAAAGTGGCATTTATCGCAGGAGGTATTGGTGTTACACCGTTCCGTTCAATGATCCAATATATGGTCGATACAAATCAAAATCGTGATGCGATATTGCTCTACTCAACTAAGTCAGAAAATGAGCTGGCGTACAAAGATGTGTTTGCAGAAGCGGGGGCGAAGATCGGTTTAAAAACCTACTACGATGACCGTATAACGACAGAGGAACTTATACGCGAAGTTCCTGACTACAAAGACCGACTTTTCTATCTCTCAGGCCCACACGGCATGGTTGTCGCGTTTGAAAAGACACTCCGCGAACTTGGCGTCCATCGCCGCAATATCAAGATCGACTTCTTCCCTGGGTTTGTCTAAAATTCTTTTACTTACCTTTTGGAAGGTCTAAGTGTGAGAGCGCATCGCTGAAGGTAGAGCCTACCTTTTTACCTGGGTTAAATATGTTGTGCGGGTCGAAGATTTTCTTCACTTCTAGGAAGAGTGCGTACATGTCTGTACCGAACATCTTTTTGACGTATGGGGTACGGATAAAGCCATCGTTGTGTTCCCCGCTTATAGAGCCCTTATACTCCAGCACCAGGTCATACACTTTGTGTGAGAGCTCATCAATGATGCGTGCGGTTTCAGTACGCGTTGGGTCAACCAATGGAATGATATGGAAATTGCCGTCACCTACGTGGCCCGCAACCGTGTACATCATGTTCTTTTCGTATGGTTTTAGAATCGCTTCAAGCTTAGGTAAAAATTCAGGCAATGTACTTGGTGGCACAACAAAGTCATCAATAAAAGGCGCGGTTCTTTTCCCTCGCACTTTCTGGCGTAGCAGGTTAAAACTCTCTCGGCGGATAGTCCAATACTTTCGGGCAGCTTTCTCATCTTTAGCCACACGAGTACCTACCTTAGGGTTATTCTTTTTGATTTCTTCTCCCAGCTCTTCTGCTTTCTTGAGTGCCTCTTCTTGAGTATCCGCATGGAACTCAATCATAAGTACCAACTTTGGAACACCGCCTGTTATAAGCATCCAGAGCTCAGGCAAAAAAGAAATACCAAGCGAAATAATCCCCGCCTTCATCTGCGTCGCAAATTCTGGGAAGTATTTAACTGCAAGTTTAAATGTATTGTCGTCGTAAGACTCAAAGCTGTCCGGCTTTTTCTCAAGCACCTCCGGTACGATCTTTCCAAGCTCTGAAAGTGAGTCTAGAAATGCGACCGTCATGGCGGCATATGGTTTAGGCCGCACAAGCTTGAATTTAATTTTTGTCACAATGCCAAGCGTGCCCTGTGAACCAACCATAAGCCGAGCGAGATTAAGCGAATTAACACCATCCCCTATATCCCATAGCGCGTATCCTGAAGAATTCTTCTCTACAGTGGGTTTATGTTTCTCTATAACATCTTTATGGGACAACAGTATTCGTGCAACACCGCGATATATATCTCCTTCAAGCCCCGCTTCGCGCAGCTTGAGCTTTAATGAATCGCCTTCAAGGTTTTTAAGTGTGTGCGTCTGTCCATCGGCAAGCACCACATCAAGCTCCTCAACATAGCGTGCGGTTTTGCCGTACTTAAGGTTCTTCTCTCCGCCTGAGTTGTTGGCAACCATACCGCCCACAGTGTTGATCTGCCGTGAGGCTGTATAGCTTGGAAGCTCTAGATTTTTCTTTTGAGTTTCTTTATCGAAGTCGCGGAAGTACATCCCCGGCTCAACCACTGCATATCCGCCGTCTGGTGATTCACTAAGCTCAATCAACTTATCAAAGTGCGCCATCATATCCACGATAATGGATGTATTGAGCGGCCCACCGGACATGTCAGTACCGGCAGAGCGTGCAGTAATAGAAACCCTGCTGTCAGGGCTTATTTCTTTCTGATGCACCGCATAGCGCACGGCAATACCAAGATCTGTTGCGTCTTTTGCTTTAAACACCGCACCCGGTTTTACATAAAAAAGGCTGGCGTCGCGTGAATAGCGCTCAAGCACCTCGCTTGAGTCTTCAACTTCTCCACGCACAAGCTTCCGCAGGTCACTGCCGAGGGACATATGAGGTTATTATACAGTGCTGTAAAAACTCGAACACAGATTTTAGAGTATTGAGGTGCCTGACCCCAATTCCAATTCTATTAAAAAACTTTCTTAAGTAAATCAGGATCAATACTTACATCTTTATTTATTTCAATGACAAGTTTAACGAGTCGTTCGTATTCCTCTACTTTTAGAGCGGGTTTGTTTATTAGACCAGTACTATCAATTTTTCCATTATTGTCTTGGAATTGCAGGGAGACTTCATAAATTAAACCTCCGAATTTTGGCTTTTGCTGTATTGAAATTGCTTTCGCTAAATCAACTTTCTTGCATTTTATAAAAAAACGTGTGACCTGAAGACTGTTTCCTTCAATATTTATATATATCCCGTAAGCAAATCCAAACCAAATGAGAATGAGAATAGAATAAACAACTCCCAGAAACACGAATGGTCGTTCTGAAAAACCTCCAAGAAGAGAGAGTCCCGCCATTGCAGTAAAAGCAATGGCTAAAATTATAATAGCTCCATTTGTGAGAGAACGATCAAAATAAAATCTATTTTTCATATACAACCTATTTCTTAGTAAAGGCAGATATTACACTCTGAACAGCCGGGGGAATTGGGGTCAGACCCCATAAAAACAAATAAACTGTGTTCTAGTATTTTACCAGAAACTCACCCACCATATGGTACGCCCATATTTACAGAATGACGAATGGCTTTCAATTCTTCGGAAGGTTCGGGGGTATTAATCCATTCAAGGTAATTTTTCGGTAGATCAAGGGGCAATCCTGCAAGCAACTGCTGCTCTGCAGTTGTTCCACACACCCTTCTAAACGCGCTTCCCCATCGCCACGCCTCTGCAACATTACACAATCTTGCTCGTGCTGGATTTCTCTCGATATATTTGAGCACTGTTAAAAGATGCTTGTCTCCCTTGATAATGAACGACTTGTAACGTCCTTGGTAAAGATGGCCGTTTCCAATTGTTTTGTTTTTAATATGATGCCGACGCGCATGAGACGTAGTTAACCAATGAAGAGCTTTAGACATATCGCCATCATTCCGTGGATACAGTAAAAGATGCCAGTGATTTGGCATCAATGCATACGCAAGAATACGTACGTTATACGTTTCTTTAATTTCTGTAAGTAGATATTCGAATTCTTTGTAATCCGAATCGTTATGAAATATACGTATCCGAGCGTTTGCTCGGTTAATTACGTGATAGATATATCCTCCGAGATCGATGCGATGCATTCGTGCCATTTAGGAAGTATGGCACTCACCACATATGAGATCGTTCAAGAGACTGCAAATTTTTCCTAAAATATTAGGACACGGATTTTAGGTTATTGCGGGGTCTGACCCCAACAATTACTTCAGCACGTTCCAGATGTTTGGATCTTCGGACCCATCCAGTTTGAATACTGCGATGCCGCGGACGCCAAGTTTCTTTGCGAGTGCAACTTTGTCGGCAATAGCTTGAGCGTCGCTCCACCATACGATGTTGAACGGCGGTTGAATTGACGTTGCGAGAGCTAACTGTGTGTATACATCGGTCGGAGGTAGCACTGTGTTACCACTTGCAGCAACAGTACCTGGAACACTAGCCTGGTCTGAGAGTGCTTGAGTCTGAGCGGTCGATTTGTATATAAACGACAACTCGTTAGCACTATTTCGAGACGGCGTTATACCAAGAAGCGATGCGAGTTGTGTTGCATAGTTTCGGTTGAACGCCCACTGGAGTTTGTATTGATACCCAGAACCGGACGACGTAACCTTATATTCATAACCATAGGTTGGCACGCCGATAATAATTTTCTTTCTATCGATAGTTTGTGCCGCCAAGGTAACAACATTTTCCACCCACGACGGGTCGGCCAGTGGCACATACGGCTGAGCTCGTGACGTGTTCAAAATCGCGTCAATGGAACCTTGGTCGTAGGCCATAATTTGAACGCGGTCACAGTATTTGTTTATAGCGACAAAGTCGTTAGCATATTCGGTCGATTCTGGAGGAGGCTTCACACCTATGCCGTAGCGATGGTCGAGCGTCATGCGTGTCTCGATGGAACAGTACACCCATTTGTTTCCCATGCGCTGGTAGAGTCCTTTCAAAAAGGTTGAAAAATATTCTCGTGTTTCTGCTTTTCGCGCTTCAAAGTCGATGTCAATTCCATCAAACCCATTGTCTTTAACCAACTTGGCTATTTCATCTTCAAGCGCTACGCGTTTTTTTGCATCGCTCAAAATGGCATGTTGGGTATCGCCATCACCCCACATAATTGTTGGGATAACGCGCACACCTTTTGCTTTTGCTGCCGCCATAAACGAAGTCCATGGCTCTTTGTCCATACCAGCAGCATCGTTAACGGTGCCGTCGGACTTCATCGTGTAGGTGAAAGGGTTAACTACTGTCAGTTGGTCGAGGTGCGGAGTTACATCAGCAACGCTTTTGTCTTCACTCCAGTACGGCATCCATCCGCCAAATTCCAACGGCTTGGTGTTAGGTGGCGAAGCAATTGGAGTATCTATATTTTGAATGCGGAGGGCGGCTTGTGTCTGAGGGCCGGCAACTCCGTAGCTAGAACCTGAGCATACGATTTTTTTCTCGCATTGAAATTTTTTGACTGCAGCTAGTGTCGCAGGACCAAAATATCCTATGTTGTTTCCTTCAGCGAGGTATTTTTGTGAAATAAGAACGTTCTGAAGGTTTGTAACATCATCTCCTGATGTACCAACAATGAGCGTGCGCGCAGAAGCAAGGCCTGGAACACACAAGAAAACGAATAGAGCGAGCGTAAACGCTTTTGTGAACTTCATATATTTTATTATAGCAAACTTTATCTGCGGGCCTTCGTACGATCCATTTCCGTCAGCCCTTGTTTACGTAGACGTACAGAGAGCGGAGTTATTTCCAAATATTCGTCTTCAACCATAACTTCCAAGCCGCGTTCGATCGTTATTTCATATGGAGGAACCAAGTTCATGGCTTCGTCAGTACCTGAAGCTCTCATGTTTGTGAGCGCCTTACCCTTGGTTGGGTTTACGGTCATTTCTTCACCCTTTGAGGTGTTACCGATAACCATGCCTTCATACACCTCAGTAGCTGGTTTGATGTAAAGCACGCCGCGGTCCTGCAAGCTCCACAATGAGAAGCCGAGGGTTTTGCCTGATGCCATTGAGATCATTGAACCAACGACACGCTTCACGATTTCACCTGCGTGTGGACGGAATTCAAGGAAACGAGACGAGAGAATGCCTTCGCCTTTAGTATCAAGAACGAATTGAGAGCGGTATCCGAGCAAACCGCGAGTTGGGCCTTCGAACGTAAGGCGCACGGTATCGCTGTGCATCTTGATATCTTTCATGATGAACTTGCGTGTACCCAAACGTTCGATAATTGCACCTTGGTATGCGCTTGGAGTGTCGATAACGACTTCTTCAAACGGCTCTTGTTTCTCCCCATCTATTTCGCGGAAGATAACCTGAGGTTGAGATACCTGCATTTCGTACCCTTCACGGCGCATATTTTCCAAAAGAATTGCGATGTGCAATTCGCCGCGGCCAGATACTTTAAATACATCGCCGCCACCTTGTGCGCCGCCTGCTTCATTGCCGAAATCAACTTTCAAACCAACGTTTACTTCGAGTTCGCGTTCAAGACGTTCACGGATCTGACGAGTTGTAACAAACTTACCTTCACGGCCTGCGAATGGTGAGTTGTTAACCAAAAAGTTAAGGGTGATTGTAGGCTCGTCGATTGCAATTGCTGGCAATGGCACAGCCTCTGCTGAGTCGCAGATTGTTTCTCCGATGAAAATGTCAGTAAGACCTGCAATAAGGACAATATCCCCTGCCTGTGCCTCAGTTGCTTCAACTTTCTGCAAGCCTTTGAAGCTGAACATCTTTATAACCTTGCCACTGCGGACTTCGCCGGTTGGTTTTTTGATGGTAACTGTCTGACCTGTTTTAATTTTGCCTTCGTACACACGAGCGACAGCCAAACGGCCGAGGAAGTTGTCGTAGCCGAGGTTAAATGGCTGAGCGCGGAGAGGTTTATCTTCCAAGCCCTTTCCTGCTGCAGGAACTTTCTCCAAGATCATATCCAAAAGTGGTGTAAGGTCGCTCGACTCATCAGTCAATTTGCGCTTTGCGATACCTTGGCGGCCGATAGCGTACATAACTGGAAAATCAGATTGTTCATCTGAGGCACCAAGTTCCAAAAAGAGTTCGAGTACCTGCTCTTCTGCACGTGCAGGGTCTGCAGCTGGCTTGTCGATCTTGTTGATAACAACGATAGGCTTCAACCCAAGCTCAAGAGACTTCTTCAATACGAAACGAGTCTGTGGCATTGGGCCTTCCTGTGCGTCTACAACGAGAAGCACTGAGTCGATAGAGCGGAGCACGCGCTCCACTTCAGAACCGAAGTCTGCGTGGCCCGGTGTGTCTACGATGTTGATCTTTACGTCTTTATAGAAAATTGCGGCAGGCTTTGAGTAGATGGTAATGCCGCGCTCGCGCTCGAGGTCGTTTGAGTCCATGGAAACTCCTTCCTCCGCAACACCAGTCTGACGCATCAAAGCGTCGGTCAAGGTAGTCTTGCCGTGGTCCACGTGAGCGATAATTGCGATGTTTCGGATTTCCATAAATTTACTTCTCTTTTTTAATGAAAAAGGCGGGCGATTCCCGCGATTTCACATATAATACCAGAAAAACTGGTTTTTACAACATCTGTTTTACCTGTTCCCCTATCATCTTTTCAATGCGGCCTTCGAACATGCGGAGCATAAGGGGGAGCTTTGCGTCAACGATAAATTCTTTCTCTTCAACCACAAGCGTGCCCTTGATGTGCTGGCCTTGGCCGGTAAATGCAAAGTTGAGGGTGTTGCCTTCCCACTCCTCTTTTTCGATAACGAGCTGGTCTTTAACCTGAGGATTTACTTTAACTTGTTCAAGCGCTTGTTTAACACGCTCTACGGCTGCTTGTGCCCCAAATTTGTGTGGTACTTGGATATGCATTCATAGAGTATATAAAGTCAGAGGCTAACGTGCTAGCATGCGTTCATGAAAAGCCCGGCCGAACAGATATGGGACGTGTGCGTTATAGGAGGCGGCCCCGCCGGCATGATGGCAGCTATTCGTGCAGCCGAACTTGGCGCCAAGGTTATTCTTATTGAGAAGAACCCCACCCTTGGCAAAAAGCTCCTTATAACCGGTGGCGGGCGCTGCAATGTCTGCAACGCAGAAGAGGATGTGCGGAAACTCCTAGCCAAATTCAAAGGCAGTGACAAGTTCCTTTTCTCAGCCTTTTCTCAGTGGGCCACTAAAGAAACTCTTAACTTTTTCTACTCCCACGGCATGGATACAAAAGAGGAAGCTCTTCTGCGTGTATTTCCAGCAAGCAATACAGCGCAGTCGGTATGGGATGTATTGGTATCAGACCTTAAAAAATATTCTGTAACGGTACTTTCAAATTCCCCTGTCGTAGGCGTTACAACAAAAGACGGGCAGATTCTTTCTGTAATACTTAAAAATAAAAAAGAAGTCCAAGCAAAGAAGTTTATCCTGGCAACAGGAGGCAAGTCGCGTCCGGAAACAGGTTCAACCGGCGATGGGTATGAGTGGCTCAAAGCTATCGGCCATAGCATTACTGGAACAAATGCTGCTCTGGTGCCAGTAGAAGTTAAAGATGCCTGGGTAAAAAAACTCGCAGGCGTGAGCGTTCCAGAAGTAAAAATCAGTGTATTCCAAAACGACGTAAAGCAAGATTCTAAAGTTGGAAAATTGCTCTTCACCCACGTTGGCGTTAGTGGTCCTGCTATTTTAAATATGAGCCGCGATATAGGCGAGCTTTTGAAGTATGGAGAAGTTGTACTGGAAATTGATTTTTGCCCAACTCTTGCCTACGACGCACTCAACACCAAGCTCCAAGAAATTTTTGTAGCAAACGATAAGAAGAAACTTAAAAATAGTTTGGCTGACATACTACCAACAGCCGCTGTTCCCGTACTCTTGGCCGAAGTAGAGATAGACGGCGAAACGCCATGCAACAGCGTTACTCGCGAGGTACGTCTTTTGCTTATGAAAGTACTCAAACATGCTTCTATGGAAGTAACCAAGTTACAAGGAATGGACAAAGCGGTCATCACCTCGGGCGGCGTTGTACTCGAAGAAGTAGATTTTAAAACGATGCAGTCGCGCCTTTTCCCTAACCTCTATCTCATAGGAGATATATTGAACGTGAACAGACCTTCAGGCGGCTACAGCCTGCAACTATGTTGGACCACAGGCCACGTAGCTGGCACACACGCAGCGAAGTAATCTATTTATCCAAATCTAGAACTTCGTCCATACGAATTTTCTCTACGAATTCTGGGACGTGGGAGACGAGCACCATTGCACCCTCGTATTTATTGAGAGCTTCAGCAATAACAGGAATGTGGCGGAAGTTTATATGGTTGGTTGGTTCGTCGAGGATAAGAAGACCCGGGCGGAGCAACATCAAGCGCGCAAAGGCAACAAGACCCTTCTGTCCTTCTGAGAGATTTCCGATCTTTGCATAGACAAGGTCGCCGGTTATTAAGAACCGTGCAGCCATACGGCGCAGATCTTCTTCAATAAGTTTCTCCATTACTGCACCGAGCTCTTGGTAGACAGTTTTATCAAAATCCAAGTTAGAAAAGTCTTGGCGGTAATAGCCCACACGAGTGCCCTCAAGAATAGTTGTTCCTTCTGCGGTGCCGTTAACAATACTTTCAAGTAGCGTCGTTTTACCAATACCGTTAGGGCCTCGGAGAAGCAGGTGCTGGTTTCTCTTAAGTTTTATCTCCGCCTTACGCTTTGTTTCCTTACCATTCTTTATTGTCTTGAAGCTGGTGACGGTGAGAATGTCGCCGATCAAGTCTGGCTGTGATGGAATGACAAAGGGAGCAATGGTGCGATCTTCTTTACGAACATCAACAATTTCCTCTTCAAGTTCTTCTGCTTTCTCGCGCATGCGCTTTGCCACCATACGCATCTGACCTCCCTTGTTTGCAAAGAAGTTTGCTTTGTCTTTATTATCTTGAATTTGCTTCGCAAGAAGGGCGTTAGCGCGATTTTCTTTTTCAATACGTATTGTGATTTCCTTCACTACGTCAAAGTAGTTACCGACGTACTGCTCCACCTTGTGTGTATGTACGTCCAAGTAAAGAACTCCCTGTGTAAATGAGTTTAGGAATTCTGCATCGTGAGAAATGACAATAACTGTCTTCTTGTATTCCTGGAGGAATTTCTTGAGGTGGTCGATACCAGCCTTGTCGAGATTGTTTGTCGGTTCGTCCAAAAGCAGAAGGTCTGGATCCTGAATAAGCGCAGATGCCAAAAGGAGGCGCGCCTGCTGTCCACCTGAGAATGATTTAACGATACGGTCATGGTCTGGAATGCTCAGATTTACTGCATCAAGCACCTTGTCGATACGTGGGTCGATATCGTACTTTTTCTCTGAAAACATATTCTGGAAAAAATCACGGATGGTGAGTTCCAGGTCGGGGCGAGGGATAACTTGGCGAGCTGTTGCCACGCTCATTCCCTCTTCGACGATAATGTCTCCTTCAGCTGTATCTGATGAATCCAAATCAAGTTCGCCTGTAAGCAATTTGAACAAGGTGCTCTTACCTGCACCGTTCTGCCCCATGAGTGTAATCTTGCCTCCACGACGTACGTTGAAAGACACCTCATCAAGGATTTTCTTTTTTGGTCCGAAGTCAAAAGACACCTCCTCGAACCGAACTATAGTATCGCCCTTAGCCATCGCTATAAGGTAGCGTATTTTTGCTTATTTTGAAAGCTTTTTCTTCTTCGTAATTTTCTTTTGAGGTTTTGCTTCATCAGCTACACGCCATAGATACCATGACGCAACAGATGCATGAGGTCGCCACTCTTTAGCGAGCTTTTCCATCTGTTCATGGGTTGGAAGTTTTTTAAGACCATAGAGAACTTGGAATCCTTTTTGAATGCCCAAGTCTCCCGTTGGAAGCACATCGAGACGTCCGAGCGTGAACATTAAAAACATATGTGCAGTCCAAACCCCTATCCCTTTTACGGCGGTGACATGCACTATCACCTCCTCGTTGGTCATCTTTTTAAATTTCTTGTGTTGGACAGTGCCGTCTACAAATTTCTCGGCCAAGTCTTTTATATACGAAGACTTCTGTGACGAAAGCCCTGCATCGCGCATCTTCTGTAGCGGCATGGCAAGCACCTCCTCAGGTGTAGGAAATTTTTTGTTTACCCCGCTCTTTTTTGCGGGGCCTGCAAACAGCGCCTCGAAACGAGCAAGTATGGTTGCAGCAGCCTTCCCAGTCACTTGCTGATAGATAATAGAACGCACAAGAGATTGAAAAGGATTTCCCCTCTCATTCAAAACCGGCGCGCCGTGCTTTTTTATAAGCCCAGCAAAGCGTTTATCTTTTTTTAAAACCTTTAGCGATTCTTCGTGTGCCATTGGTAGAGCGTAATAGCTGCCGCAGCTGCAACATTGAGAGACTCTGCGTTTGGTTCAATCGGAATAGAAATAACTTTATCGCAAAGCTGCATAACTTTTCCTAACCCTTGAGCTTCATTACCCATAATAAACACTACTGGTTTATCAAATGGTTCTGTGTGGAGTGGGTTTTTACCCTCGCCCGCCAAACCGTAGACACGGTAGCCCTTCTTTTTTAGATCAGAAATTGTTTGCTGTAAGTTTGAAATAGACACAAGCGGTACAGTAAACGCCAGACCAGCGGACGCTTTAATAACCGCACCACTGATAGGTGCTTGCTTTACCGTTGGCATAAGCACAGCGCCTGCACCAAACGCAGCAGCTGAACGAATAACCGCCCCAACGTTTTGTGGGTCTATAACCTCATTGAGAAGCACCAAAGGTTTTGATGTGTCAGCAGGCTGCCATTTTTCATATGGAATCAAAATGTTTGAAAGCGAGATAAGAGCCACTGCACCTTGATGCGGAGCATTGCGTTCAACCCATGATGTTGCCTTGCGAGGGTCGAGTATCTCTACAGGCAAACCGCTTTGCTGTGCAAGCCGTCTTAGGGTTCCGTCTTTCATCTCCTTCGCAAAGTAGACGTGACGCACAGCTAGTGGAACGTTCCTAAGCGCCTCTGTAAGCGCGTGGCGTCCATATATATAGATCTTATTTTGCTTCATGTTCTTGCACTGTAGCCTCTAGACGCTCAAACCACAACCCGTACCCTTCTGATGAGGGGTGGAAACCATCTATTGCTAGGTACGTGTCAGGATCGGCACGGAAGGGATCACTCTTGGGTGATTCATACAAATTGACATACACAGCACCCTCTTTGTCTGCCATAGCACTGAAGGCGTCATGAAATTTTAAAGTGAGTTTTGTATAGAAAGGACGCATAGGTTCTGGGAAATTTGTCGTAGCCCCCACATTTCCTGCAGACATTAAAATTGTTTTACCGCTGTGCGCAACCGCCTTATGGATACTGGGCGATAATTTTTCAGCCATCGCTTTTGGATTATGAAAACGCACTATATCGTTACCTCCAACCTGAATTAAGATAATGTCGTATTTCGTTAATGTCGCAGATGCAAATTGTTCTGCTATATCTGCAACGACAGCGCCTGACACTGCCCGGTTTTCTACATAGCTTGCACCCACAGAAGCGGCGAGGCGGCCAGCAACTGAGTCTTCTGGGCGCATAGCACCGACTCCTACCCCTGTACTGTCGCCTAAGACAAGCAGTGTTTTTGAGTAGTTATTGCTTAGCTGTGTATACGGAGTCGTGTTTGCTATCAACGCACGAGATATCTGGTATTTCTGAAGAAACACACAACCCCAATACGTAAGCGGGGCTGCCGCAAGCATTAGGATGAGTACGACGAAAAACAGAGTCTTCACAACTATTGCGTCAGGCTAACACTGTTGATTATCACAGGCTCCAAAGGTCGCTCGTTTGCTGTCTTTACTTTATTGATTGCCTCAACAACGTCCATACCTTCTGTAACTTTGCCAAACACGGTGTATTTGCCATCAAGGAAGTGGTTGTCGACTACGTTGATAAAGAATTGGCTTCCAGCAGAATTTGGCTGACCAGTGTTTGCCATTGCTATCGTGCCTGCAAGGTTACCCATATTTGCTGAAATTTCGTCAGGGATGGTGTAGCCAGGACCGCCTGTTCCCCATCGCGCCTTTTGTGAATCATCTTTTGTAAGAGGGTCGCCAGCTTGGTCCATAAAGCCTTCTATAACGCGATGGAATTTTACTCCATCATAGAAGCCTTCGCCCGCGAGTTTTGTAAAGTTCGCCACAGTATTAGGTGCAATAGTTGCGAAGAGCATTATTGAAATATTGCCCTTGTTTGTGTGTAGTGTGACAGTCATAGGTTGGTCTTTAATAACGTTAGGCTCTGTAGTAGATGCGACGCGCACGGTGCTTGTTGCCTGCGCTGCGCCAGGCTGTTGCACGGGAGGTGTTCCTGATAAATACCAGTACCCACCACTAAGTGCGAGAATTGCTCCCGAAAATCCTAAAACAACTTTCCACATATGTTTCCGATTATATCAAAGGTTTTGACCACTGGACTAAACTAGTAAAATATGTTATTATGATAGTTATCGTCGGTTCTTTACATGGGAGAAAGCTGTGCGCGTGCTATTTGCAGAGGACGAGCAGGAGATTCGCGAGGCAGTGATTACGCTGCTTGGCAAGTTTGGCCACACAGTGGTGGCGGTCGACAAAGCAGAGGATCTTTTGGTGGAATTGGGTCGCAACACCTTCGACCTGATTTTGACCGACAACGACACCGGGTCCGACATGCGCGGTCTGGACGTGGCAAGGAAGATCCGCACGGATCCTTTCTACAAAGAAATCCAGGACATCCCTGTCATCATCCAGTCAGGCAGCGCCATCGAGGCAGAAACGCTTAAACTGAATGCCCTGTTTCTTTTGAAGCCCTGGGGAAGACTGCAGCTGAAGATGGCGCTCGACGAAGCTGTTCTGCGGCAGGCAGGTTCACCCATACGGTAACGACAAAATACAAAAGGCGATCTTCGGATCGCCTTTTCTTTTTACCAACCTCCGGATGAGCCACCACCACCTGACGAGCCGCCGCCAAAACCTCCGAAGCCTCCGCCACTATTTCCACTACCGCCTCCTCCGCCAAAAAACCATGGCAAGGTAGTACCTGCATCTTTTGCTTCAGTGTATTTTTTCGAAACTATGTAGTCGAGCAGGAAGCCAATGCCGGCGAGCCCAACAAACAATAGTGCGCCCCACAACAGCATCATGCTGAAGAAAATCCACATACCCGCTGCAATAGCTCCACCAACAATGCCGCCGGCCCACCATGACTTGCTTCGAGCCAAGACAGCAGCAATCCACTGCACCATAAAGAAGACTACGAAGAATATGACTTCTACTGTATTACCAGAAAAAGAAAATTTAGATTTTTTTTCTACAGCCGTATATTCATTCTGTGTTGCGGCTTCGATATTGCGCACCGCCTGCGTTACTCCTTCGTCAAATTTCCCTTCTTTAAGATTTGGGGTGAGATCATTACTGATGATGCTTTGTGCAATGCTGTCTGGCAGTGCACCTTCAAGGCCGTACCCGACTTCAATTCGGATTTTATGTTCTTCTATCGCGAGCAATAGAAGCACGCCATTGTCTCTATCTTTTTGCCCTATACCCCATTCTTGATAGAGTTTTTCTGCATAGTTCTCAACATAGTCGCCTCCCATATTTGGAACGGTGACAACAGCAATCTGGTTCGAAGTAGATGCTTCAAACGCGCTCAGTTCTGCATTGAGGTTTTGGATCGTGTCTGCTGAAAGCACACGAGCGAAGTCGTTTACATAGCCAGTAGGGTTACCCGGTGACGAGTACGCAAAAACGGGCCCAGCGTAGAACGCCGCGGTTAGTGCCAGCGCTATAGCGAGCCCGTTTCTCATATTAGAGGTTTACTGTTGGAGGAGTTTCTGAACCTTCCGTTGCTTCAAAGAGTGTACGCGCATCGAAGCCGAACATTCCCGCTATAAGCGAACCTGGGAAGGTCTTTACGCCAATGTTGTAGCTTGCAACCATATCGTTGTAACGCATGCGCTCAACTGCAACGCGGTTTTCTGTACCAGCAAGTTCTGCCATCAAACCCTGTACTGCATCAATAGATTTCAATTGAGGATAGTTTTCCATCACAACAAGCAGGCGGGCCAATGAGCCTTCAACCTGACCAGCAGCTTGAGCCTGTGCTTCTGGAGTTGTTGCGCCAGCATACTTAGTGCGAGCCTCTGCTATTGCATTAAACACAGTTTGTTCTTGTGTCATCGCACCCTTAACTGAATTTACGAGGTTAGGGATAAGATCAAAGCGGCGTTGGTATTGAGATTCTACCTGCGCCCACTGCTGGTCTACTGCAATATTTGCCTTAACCAAACCATTGTATTTCGCCAATCCGTAGAGGAGGACGAGTGCGAGGACGACAATAATAATGACGGGCCACGTGAGCCACTTTTTAAATGAGTTTTCCATACCGCAATTATAAATGCCTTTAACTTATATTCCAAGTCCGCCCAAAAACTTGCCTGCGATGAAGGTAACTGCCATCGCTACCGCGCCTCCTGCCAAGACACGGAGTATTGCCTTTAGTTTATTGGCGCCGCCAGCATACGCGCTCAAGAAGCCAGTGATTATAAGGACAAAGAATACTGCCACCAACATAGAAGAGATGCGGTAGTCAGAAGGAGCGAATATCACGACGATAAGCGGGATGATTGCTCCCACAAAGAAAGCGCCCGCAGACGCAAAGGCTGCGTGTAGAGGGTTAGCAAGCTCGTGCTGATCTATTTTTAACTCTGCTTCGACGTGCGCCGCAAATGCATCGTGTGCGGTTAATTCTTCTGCAACCTTGTGCGCAGTTTCTCTACTCAAACCTTTTGATTCATAAATCTTTGTGAGTTCTTCGAGCTCTTCTTCTGGTTGTGTTGCAAGTTCTTCGCGTTCCTTTTCAAGGAGTGCTTTTTCTGTGTCGCGCTGTGTGCTAACAGATACATATTCCCCTGCCGCCATCGAGAGAGCGCCTGCGATAAGACCTGCGGCACCTGCAGTTAAGATAAAAGCTCTAGAGTCAGAGGCGCCAGCGACACCGACAATAATAGAAGAAACAGATACTACGCCGTCTTGAGCGCCAAGCACCGATGCGCGTAGCCAATTGAGCCGAGAGCCAGCACCTATGTGTGATTCAAAATGCGTTCTACTCATACCTTCAAGTATAGCGCGTACTATAGAGATTTGTTATCCTTGCGATGTATTGCCCGATCGTCTAATGGTAGGACAGCGGCCTTTGAAGCCGTTAATTGGGGTTCGAATCCCTGTCGGGCAGCCACGAAAAGAAAATAGCAAAGCTATTTTCCTCGTGGCAGGCCACATAGGCATGTCACGACACAAAAAGCCCCGAAGGGCTTTTTGTTTTTCGTGCGCCCCGAGACGAGCGCAGCGAGTTTTTCGGGGCCACACACTAATTTATCTTTTCTCTATCTAACATATGTATCCTTATGCATGATGCATACCGTTTATCTTTTAGAAAACCAAAATGATAAATCTTGGTACATAGGACAAACCAATAATCTTAAACGTCGCCTATTCGAACATAATTCTGGAATAGGAGGGCGTACCACTTCCCTTAAAGAAAAAGGTTCTTGGAAACTTATATATGCAGAGGCGTATCTCAATAAACAAGACGCCCTAGGCAGAGAAAGATTTTTAAAAGGCGGTTCGGGTAGAAAATATTTACAAAAGCAATTAACACACTACTTAGAAAGTCCTTAGTTCCAACTTCGTACCACACACCCAGCTCGTTTTGGTCTGGTAGAATTTAAGAGATGAAAAAAACTTCGCGCAAGTGGAAGTATAGAAACACGAGCCTGCTCATCCTGAGCCTCGTCGTTCTTTTTCTTGTTTCAGATACTGACATAGCACACGCACTTATAAAAGAAATTGGGAGTTACGGATATCTCGGTGCATTGATAGCAGGAATATTTTTTGTATCAACATTTACTGTTGCACCTGCTTCAGTGGTGTTGTTTCACCTTTCGCAAAATTTTAATCCCGGACTTATAGCTATATGCGCAGGAATGGGGGCCGTCATAGGAGACTTACTTATATTTCGTTTTCTAAAAGACGGTGTGTTTGAAGAGTTGCGACCGCTGTTCCGTCGATACGGGGGCGGCTACATCACTACTCTTTTAGGAACTCCGTACTTTGCGTGGCTCGCTCCTGTGATTGGAGCCATCATCATCGCGTCTCCATTTCCAGACGAGATAGGTATAGCGCTTATGGGGCTGTCTCGAATAAAGCTGTGGCAATTTATAACTCTTACATTCGTCCTTAACTCTCTCGGTATACTGGTCATAGTATTACTAGCTCGTAGTATTTAATATACGAAACTGGAAGTTGAAACATATGGCAATACTTACTGAAAAAACTTGGGAACGACATGCAAACCCTTGGAGCGGATGGAGTCGCGTTCTAAGCATGCCCGCACTTGCCGCAGGGTTATATCTACATAACTGGTGGATACTTGGCGCAACAGGTATCTGGCTTATCGTTAATCCTATGCTGTTTCCAAAGCCGAAAAATGTGGATAGTTGGATGAGTAGAGGTGTACGCGGGGAACAAGTGTATTACAAAGCTGGAAAAAAATTTAAGAAAGATCTTCCAACATTACTAAATGTTTTGAACGTGCCTGTGTTTTTTATGTTTATCTATTTCGCCTGGGAACAGAATTTGATCCCCATGATCCTAGCCGGACTATTGGTAATGACGATAAAATTCTGGTTTATAGACCGGATGGCTCGCCTTGTATAACTAGGCTCCGAACTAACCCTTACGCGCTGCATCGATAGCAGCGACGTCGATCTTTTTCATTGTCATCATTGCGTCGAAGGCGCGCTTTCCTTCTTCCCCACCCGCAGCAAGTGCCTCTGTAAGGGTGCGTGGTGTGATCTGCCATGAGAGACCCCACTTATCTTTGCACCAACCACACTCGCTTTCCTGGCCACCATTCTCGACGATTGCATTCCAATAACGGTCGGTTTCTTCTTGAGTGTCCGTTGAAATCTGGAAAGAAAACGCCTCGCTTTGTTTAAACACAGGGCCACCATTAAGACCTATGCAAGGGATTCCACATACAGTGAATTCAACTGTTAGTGCATCACCCGCCTTACCACCCGGGAAATCACTCGGCGCCTTAAACACATTAGTTACTTTGCTGTCAGGAAATGTAGCTGCGTAAAAATTAGCTGCTTCTTCTGCGTCTTTGTCGTACCAAAGACAGATGGTGTTTTTCGATATCATGCCTACTATTTTAGCACCAATACATAGTAAGAAACCGTGAAGGCTCCCGTCTTGATGATATATACTTAATACATGACAAAACACATGACATCTAAGAATGTGGCTATAGGGGCAGCAATAGTAGTAATTTTACTAGCAGGATACTTTTTCTTTTATCCTAAAACTGCAGCAACTCCTCCAGGGGCACAGGGAAAGATCAACGTTGACACTGTGTGCCGAGGCGCACTTGCGTATATGACCTTCACAGATGCTGCAAGCGCAGAGGTATTTATTGCTGAATGCAAAGAAGGCAAGCACCCAGAAGTTATAGAACGCTACAAAGCGGAGATGAACTTGGGCGACGGAGCCGCTATCTAACCTAACTTCGTGTCATACTTAACAGTATGGAAAACAAGCACAAAGCGGCAGGCAAGCAGTCTATGGTGATCAGAAGCCAGAAGAAAGCTCTCGATTCTAAAAAGAAGAAAAACAAATAGAGAAAGAATCAGTGTATGAAACGAGGCTTCACACTTATTGAACTCTTGGTAGTCATCGCTATTATCGGCGTACTAGCGGGAATTGTGTTTGTTGCGCTTAGCAACACACGTACAAACGCGCTCGACACAAGACGCAAAGCAGAAATTTCTCAGATAGGGCAATTTTTGAAGTCCAGCTGTTTTACACCAACAACAGGTGTCGGCGACTACGACCTCCACCCTATTATTGAAGAACTCCGAACGAAGTATCCTCAGTACGCATCCCAGATTCCGAATATCAAAGACCCCTCAACAGGCTCGGATAGTGTTTCAAATTACCGTTACGTTGTGACAGCGACAGGCTGTGCGATATATACCAACTTCCAAGACAATGATGAACCTGTAACCCTCCCCTCTATCGCAGCCCCAACTCCCGGAGGCGGCACAGGCGTATTCCAAGCCCCTACTGCGGGCTGGAACGGCTCGACAAAGTACTTCCAGGTCTCAAACTAAAATAGGTTATACTTAGTAAATCTTATGGACCAAAAGCAGTTGTGGAACTACTTTTTAGAGAGAAAAGTCTCTCTTTCTACCCCTCTTAACCGTAAGCAGGTGTGGGTTAAGCGTGAGGATTTTGAAGTAGTGAAAATCTACTTTATGAAGGACTTTAATATTCTCCACCCAGACCGCAGCTTCCGTTCACACGGTTACTTTTTACATATCCAATGCGTTGACCAGGGCGAATACGTTCTCGTCCACCGTGACATGGCAAACCACGCACGCTTCTTCCCTCTTATTGTGCTTCACTTCCTGCTTGATGTGTTGCCGTACATGCTGCTTGCATGGTGGAAGCGTGTATCTTTCTATTCTCTTTTCACTCGTCCGCAGTAACCCCGCAGGCCAGCATTACGCTCCAAACACTCTGTAGAGTGCCAATTCCAGCGGTATCGCAGGTATGGGTGCGCGATTCATATCGAGAAGTGCGGTTATAAGTTCTGAAAGCAACGCCGCATTGATTGCCGCACCTTTAGGGCCGGCAAACTCAGACAGTGTTTTGATATCATCTTCGCTAAACTGTTCCCCCAACTCTTTCTTAAGATCAGGCGCAAAACGGATGAGCAGCACTGCGCGTATTTTTGCGAGAGAAAGCAGTGTAAATACTTTTGGTTCAGTACCTCCCGCAATTGCCGCATGGAAGGTCTTGAGCGCTTTTGCCATATCTTTCTCAGCAAGCGCTTCTAAAAATTCATTTACTGTTTTCGATGACGGAGCACCGACAACACGGGCAACTTCCTCTTCTGAAAGTTTTTTATCATCCGAGATAGTCAGGACTTTTTGCAGGATACCAAGGGTGTCGCGGAAGGAGCCATCCCCCATCAACGCAACAAGTTCTGCGCCCGCTGGAGTTATTGAGCCGCCTTCTTTCTTTGCAACATCAAGCACCAACTTCTTAAGCGTTTCATGCGATGGATTTTTAAATTGAAATACCTGGCAACGTGAACGGATAGTTTCCGGCACTTTATCAAGTTCGGTCGTCGCCAACACAAAGACAACATGCTCTGGCGGCTCCTCAAGGGTTTTAAGCAACGCACCCCAGGCAGCTCCTGTAAGTGCATGCGCTTCGTCGATTATGTAAAACTTGTATGTTGATTCAAACGGCAACGTCGCAACGCCTTCACGGAGTTCGCGGATTTCATCAATGCCACGGTTGCTCGCTGCATCCATTTCATAAATATCGTTGTCCGTTGTATCAACAGAGTGCGCTAGGGCGCGGGCCATGGAAGTCTTTCCTGTTCCTCTGCCACCCGCAAATAAATATGCGTGTGCAATTTTCTTTTGCTCTACAGCAGCAGTAAGTACCGCGACGATAGTATCTTGGTCGCGGAATTCAGAAAACCCCGCAGGCCTGTACTTACGATACAGAGCAAGCGGGGTTCGCTGTGGTGTAGAGGTCTTGGCCATCCACACCAGTATATATTATTTCTTCTTAGAAACCTTTTTTACTGCTTTTTTAACAGTTTTCTTTGCGCCAGCATCCATATGTGCCCATGTAGAAATAAGGTCCTTTTTCATATGTGCAAGTTCACCAACCGTAGCTCCTGCTGTTTTAGAATAGCGAGACACAATCTGCTGGACGATAGCAAGATATTTCTTCTTGTCTATATCCTCCACCTTTTCGACTGCCTCCATTACTTCAGCGCGTGCTTTAAGCATCCAGCTCTTTACTTGTTTGCGATGTTGAGACGCGTGGTCAGAACCGTAAAACCAGTATGCTCCTGCTGCTGCAACTGCGGCCGCTGCTGCCACTCCGACACCGAGCGCCACTCCTGTATTGTTTTGTTTTTTAGCCATACTGAAGTATACACCCCCAGATAGTGAAATTTTACTGAAGAGGTTCTTCTGTTTTAGGTTTTCGAGTTGTGCGCTTTTGTACGCGTGAGAGGAAGAACCCGAGGGCGACGTCAACAATAGTGCGAACTTTTGTGCCTTCGTTCTTTATTTCACGGCGCAGATCCTGAAAATCCTGTTCCAAGTCATCACTTACACTATTTATCTTACGAACGATGCCGCTTATGTCTCGCATAATGCGTGCAATATAGAAAAGTACAACAGATACCAGCATCGCGATAAGAACAGTTGCTACCGAGGTAATAAAGAAGAAAATATTCGCGTGCAATAGATCATTCATACATCTATTCTACTCCTCCTTTCAAAAAGGCTTCTATTATCTCCTCAATTTGCTGTGCATTAGTCGTCTCCATCAACTCCATACGAAGTTCTTTTGCACCAGTAAACCCTTCAACGTAGGCTTTAAAATGTTTTTTCATTAGGGCAAAGTTTTTTATATCGCCAAGCATAGTCTCAAACATTTTCGAATGTTCAGCGGCAACACGAAGACGAGTTTCCAGGCCAGGTTTCTCTTCAGAGAATAACCATGGGTTGCCAAAGATCGCGCGGCCGAGCATCGCACCATCTGCGCCGGTCTCTGCCACCTTTTGTCGTGCGTCTTCCATATCCTTCACATCACCGTTGCCGATGATAAGTGCGCTGCTGCCAAGTTCATTACGAATTTCAACCGCACGCTTCACTCTCTCCCATCGCGCAGGCACAGCAGACATCTCTTTTCGCGTACGCGCGTGGACAGTAACCGCGACCGGCTCTGCAGAAAGAATCTTCGGCAACCACTCTTCAAGAACGTCCTTGTTGTACCCAAGGCGTGTTTTTACTGACACAGGCAAGTTTGGTGCGCCTCGTTTTGCTGCAGCGATAAGCTCAACCGCCAGCTCTGGTGTTGTTATAAGTTTTGCACCAGCTCCCTGCTTTTCAATAGACTTATCGGGGCAGCCCATGTTTATGTCTATGCCATCGAAGCCAAGCTCCTGTGCCAGAGCAGCCGCCTGTTCCATCGTCTCAGGGCGTGAGGTAAAAAGCTGCGCAACAATAGGGCGCTCTTCTTCGCTGTATACCAAATCGCGAAGGAGTTTCTCTTTCCCCTCAGGGGTCGCCAGTATCAAACCGTCTGCCGAGACGAATTCCGTCCATAGCACATCTGGTTTGCCGTATTTCGCTATCAGTTTACGAAAGGCCGCGTCTGTGACGTTTGCAAGCGGCGCAAGCACGAAAAATGGCTTTGGTAATGTTGCCCAGAATCCTTTCATACAGACACCGTACTAATTTTTGAGCTTGTAGTAAACCTTGTCGCCAAAGCGCAGGTCAATGTACTCAAACTCAGAAAGCGCGTGTGTTGTGAACGGTGCGGCAGTTAACGTAAGTACAAAATGCTGGAATACGTCGCCACCGTTTTCTTCGAGAGCAAATAAAATTTTATAACCATCCGAAGTTCCTATGTGAACGTCATTATTTTCATCAACGGCAACTGTGGTCACAGTAGTAGTGGCAATCTTTTTAGCGAATGTTTCAACCAATGCAGACAGTGAATGAAAGCGTTCAGGCGTTAAGAATTGCTTCGGCAGTGGGCCGTCCGGAAGTGCGCCTAAATATGTTTTGTATACATTGCCTGAATATTCTGGGGCATGCGCATACGCAAAACCGCTTTCATCAAGTAGCACACACTGGGTTGAGTCTGCGGCAGGGCACCAGAGTGCAGATGGTTCGCGCTCGGACACCGTGACAGCAATAGTATGGAAATCGAGCGCGCGAATGCTGATTGTTCCAAGCGTTGGATATAGCGTATGCAGATCCTGCTCTATGCTCTTTTTAGGATAAAAAAAGATATTTGCTTTTGAAAATAATCCCGCGTACTTCCCCACAAGACCATCTTGAACAACTTCTTCTATTGAAGCCTGAGGAACTACGTTTTCACCCGAGACAGAGACATGCGTTATTTTCAACCACGATGTATTTGCAAACCACAGGCTTAGCAGAAACAAAAGTACTAAGACTGCACATATGGCACCAAGAAGCACCAGCAACCGCTTTCGCCGCCGCTGTCTAATACTCGAATTTGAGGATGAAATCCGAACCACCTTTTGATTTTACCCTATTTCTTTGCTTCGATTTTTTCGCGACCACCCATGTATGGACGAAGGACTTCAGGGATAGTGATAGTACCGTCTTCGTGTTGATTGTTTTCAAGAATAGCTGCGAGCGGACGCTGTGAAAATGCCGTTGCGTCGTTCATGTGCACTGGTTCAAGCGTTCCGTCGGTGCGGCGTACGCGCGAGTTAAGGCGACGTGCTTGGAAGCCACCAATATAGTCTGATGTATTTGTTTCGCGATAGGCATCCTGGCCAGGCATCCACGTTTCGATGTCGATCTGTCGCTGGTCTGGGAAGCCCATGTCTCCTGTGCAGATTGAAACAACTTGGTATGGAAGCTTGAGCTGTTGCAAGAGGTATTCCTGGATTGCGACCATAAGGTTTTGTTCTGCCAAACCATCTTCAGGTTTAGAGAATGTTTCCATTTCAAGCTTATCGAACTGGTGCAAACGCAAGATGCCACGTGTATCCTTCCCTGCCGCACCTGCTTCACGGCGGAATGCAGGAGTCATGGCTGCATAGCGAAGAGGAAGATCTTCTTCTTTTAGAATTTCATCCATGTGCAATGGTCCGAGTGTGTGCTCTGCACTTCCGACAAACACCATGTCGTCTTTTTCAAAATAGTAACGTTCGTCTATAGGGTCTAGGCGCGCCATACGGTTCATCACCTGAGAACGCATAAGGATCGGTGGAATAACGGGAGTAAAAGGTTTACTGCTTACTGTGAGTCCTGCGCCGTCGATAATTTTCTTCAATGTTTCTTCTGAAATAAGAGTATCGAAGCCAAAACGCATCAATGCCATTTCAAGCAACGCCATATCGCCCTTCAAATACACGAAGCGAGCGCCGCTTACTTCTGCAGCCTTTTCACCATCAATTATTCCTAAATTTTTTCCCAAATCCCAATGAGCTTTGGGGGCAAATGGAAACTGTGGTTTTTCTCCCCATTGGCGAATTACCACGTTGCCAGATTCATCAGGACCGATAGGAGTATCGGCAGATGGAATATTTGGAATCTTTATTAAAAGAGAGACAAGCTCTTTTTCTGTCGCCTGATGTTTCTCTTCAACAGCCTTGAGTTCTTCTTTTAAGCGCTTTCCTGCTTCACCATCACGAGCTTCTTGCGCTACGTTTCGCTGGCGGTTGATTTCACTAATTTCATTCGCGTTGTTTTTGCGCTCTTCAGCAAGCACTAAAATCCGGTCCAGGTCTATACCTTCACGGTTTTTATTTTTGATTGCCGCACGGACAATATCTGGGTTTTCCCGTATAAAAGCGATATCTAGCATAAAGGTGACTCTACAATACTATAATGCGTTTCCCTATTGGACAACTTCCGTTTGAGGCCTTTCCAGAGGCCCTTAGAGAAATACCTGATGCGCCAGAGAGACTCTTTATTAGAGGAGAGATGCCGGACAAAGAACGCATATTGCTGTGCGTCGTTGGTTCGCGTAGCGCGACTGCATACGGACGAAGAATTACACACAAACTTATCTCCGGCTTGGCACAGTACCCTGTCGCTATAGTTTCAGGCCTCGCGCATGGTATTGATACCGAAGCACACAAAGCGGCTATTGATGTCGGACTTCCTACCATTGCAGTGCTTCCTTCTTCGCTCGACGAAGCATCTATCTACCCCGCCAACAACGTAATTCTTGCTCGTACTATTCTTTTAAAAGGAGGGTGTTTGCTTAGTGAGAATGAGGCGCCGTTTAAAGCTATGCTCCACTCCTTTGCAGAACGCAACCGTGTGATGGCTGGAATGTCTAAGGCAACTCTTATTATAGAAGCCGGCGAGAGGTCAGGGACGCTTATCACTGCAAAGATGGCACTGGAATACAACAGCGACGTACTTGCGGTACCGCACGAACTTGAACGCCCCACAGGAGTTGGAGTGAACCGTCTTATCCGCGAAGGCGCTCTGCTCGTACAAAACAGCGCAGATGTAGCGAGAGCACTTGGATTCAAACTCGATGACACACCGACACAACAAACAATTCCCACCGACCTTACGGACGCAGAAACGGCAGTGCTTCGCATACTTACTGAACCTCTAATCCATGATGAGATTTTAGAAAAATCTGGAACGTCTGCGCGCAATATACATGTCGCACTTTCATCACTATTAATTCGCGGACTTATTATTGAACGATTAGGAAAAATTGAACGTGTATGATAGAAGATACTGCATGAAGCTTGTAATTGTTGAGTCCCCTGCAAAGGCAAAGACGATTGAGAAGTATTTAAAGGAGGTAGATGCCGCTGGCGACTTTGTCGTGCGTGCATCTGTCGGCCACGTACGCGACCTTCCCAAGAACAACAAGAAAGCTATTGATATTGAAGCGGGCTTCGTTCCGCACTACGAAGTGGTGCCGGGCAAACAAGAAGTTATCAGCGACTTGAAGGCTCTCGCAAAAAAAGCTAAGGAGGTGATTCTCGCAACCGACCCCGACCGTGAAGGAGAGGCTATTGCGTGGCACATACAAGAAGAGCTGGGCCTTAAGAAAGCTGAGCGTATTGTGTTCCATGAAATTACCAAAGAGGCTATCCAGGAAGCGCTCGAACATCCACGCCTTATAGATGAGAACCTCCGCCAGGCACAGGAAGCACGTCGCGTACTCGACCGCCTCGTAGGCTACGATCTTTCCGGCCTTATTTGGAAAAAAGTCCGTTACGGCCTTTCAGCTGGCCGTGTGCAATCTCCCGCACTCCGCATACTGATGGAACGCGAACGCGAAATAAGAAAATTCATACCTCAGACGTTCTATGTAGTCTCCGCTGACACTGACACGAAAAAGAAAGAGGGACTATCTCTTACCGCAAACCGCGAGCTTGGCGACAAAGAAGACGCCGACAAGGTTATTGCTCTTGTCACAAAAGAAGGTCTTACCGTTGCAGGCGTTACAGAGACTGAGGCAAAGCGTTCAACTCGTGCACCGTTTACAACATCTACTCTGCAACAAGCGGCGAGCTCCCGTCTTGGCTTCTCCCCTGCCAATACTATGCGTATTGCGCAGAAACTCTACGAAGCTGGCCATATTACCTATATGCGTACAGACTCGACCAACCTCGGTAAGCCAGCACAGGCAGCAATCCTTAAACAGATCGAGAAGAAATACGGAGCAGACTATGCAGTACCGCACGTATTCACTGCAAAATCTAAAAACGCACAGGAAGCACACGAAGCTGTCCGTCCTACCCATGTAGAAAAAGAATCGCTCGGCTCAACTCCTGAACAAAAGCGTTTGTATGAACTTATCTGGGCACGCACAGTCGCATCACAAATGGCTGATGCAAAAATACTACGCACTCGCATTACTGCAAAACCAGATACTGCAATAGTTGCGTACGAAAAAGCACACGTAGAGTCGCACACGGGCGATGACGAAGTTCAGGAAACTGAAGGTCAGTCAGACTTTGTAACATACGCACTGAAGTTTGGAGGGTCGGAGCAGAACCCGGCTGCGGAGCCGAAGACCGACGCAGAGGGTTCTGCGCAGACCTTTTTGTTCGTCGCCAATGGCTCACGCGTCATGTTCGATGGGTGGCTCCGCGCCGACCCAGCAGCGCGCGGCGAAGACGTGGAACTTCCCGAAGTAAAAGAAGGTGAGACCCTCAAAGTGAAAGAGGTTCGCGCTGATGAGAAGCAGACTACTCCCCCTCAACGCTACACCGAGGCAGGTTTGATCAAAGAACTTGAAAAACGTGGTATCGGCCGCCCATCAACATACGCATCTATTATGCGAACGCTTGAAGTCCGCGGGTATGTAACAAAAGAAGGTCGCGCACTTACGCCAACAGACACAGGCGATGTTGTCTCAACGTTTTTGGAAGACAATTTCCCTACCTACATCAGCGACACCTTCACTGCAGAGATGGAAGATGAGCTCGACGATATCGCACAAGGTAAACGCGAGTACGTAAAAACTCTTAAAGATTTCTACACGCCATTTCTTAAAGAAGTAAAAATTAAAGACAAAGAGGCTGGAAAGATTACTGACCTGGGCCCTGCTCCAGAAGAATTCACCTGCCCTATCTGCAGTTCTTCGATGGTATTTAAACTCTCCCGCCAAGGAAAGTTTATGAGCTGTTCGCGCTTCCCTGACTGTATGGGCGCACGCACAGAGTTGGGTGAGGTCATTTCAAACGACCCAGCAAAACCAATTGGTATGCACCCAGAGACTGGCCTGCCTATCTATATTCTTTCAGGCCGCTTCGGTCCATACGTGCAGATGGGAGAAATGCCAACAGGAAAAGGCTCGACTAAAAAAGCAAAACCAAAACGCGCTTCAATTCCAAAAGAAAAAGATCCAGCAACCCTTACGGTAGAAGAAGCTGTTCATTACTTGGCACTTCCTCGCCTGCTCGGACAACACCCTGACACTGGAATAGATATTGTTGCGAATACTGGCCGCTTCGGCCCATACATTGCGCACCTTACTAAACCGAAAGCTGACTTCCGCTCGATTAAAAAAGAAAGTCCGTACGACATTACCTTTGAACGAGCACTGGAAATTCTCAAAGAAGAAAAGAAGCGTCGTGGATTCCGGGCTAAAGCAAAAACGGAATAAAAGTATATACTGGCAGTAATGCCTGATGTACAGAACATACTCAGCCTTATGAACGGGCCGTCGAAGAAAGACGCGGCTCTGGTTGAGAAAGCGTACAACTTTGCCGCTGAGGCTCACAAAGACCACAAACGCCTTTCAGGCGAGCCATATATCATCCACCTTGTAGAGACAGCGAAAAGCCTCGCCAAGATCGGCATGAGCGCTAAGACTATTGCCGCTGGGTTACTCCACGACTCTATTGAAGATGTAGGGGTCAAACCTGAAACAATCGAAAAAGAATTTGATAAAGAAGTTCGTTTCTTAGTAGAAGGTGTTACCAAGCTCGGTAAGTTTAAATATCGTGGCGCAGAGAGACATCGCGAAAGTCTCCGCAAACTTCTTGTCGCCACAGGCAAAGACGCTCGCGTACTCATCGTTAAATTGATGGATCGTCTGCATAATATGCGCACGCTTGAACATGTACCTGAAGAGAAACGTAAACGCATCGCACTTGAAACACTTGAAATTTATGCCGCAATCGCCCACCGTCTCGGTATGGGTCTCGTTCGTCGTGAATTAGAGGATCTCTCATTTCAGCACGCGTATCCTGAACAATACGCAGAAGCACGAAAGCTATTGAGTGAACGATCTAAGGAAACCTCTGATCGTCTGGAAAAGATGTCTCGCACACTCAAAAAAGAGTTGGCGACCAACGGCATTATTCGCTTCCATGTGGAGCAGCGAGTAAAAGGTCTGTGGAGTTTGTGGCAGAAACTGCAGCGTAAAGGTGGCGATATTGAAAATGTCTTCGACATCGCAGCTATCCGCATTATCGTGCCCGATATTGCAGATTGCTACCGTGTGCTTGGCCTCGTACACAACCTTTGGCAACCACTGCCAAATAAAATCAAAGACTATATTGCCTTCCCTAAACCAAACGGTTACCAGGGCTTACACACGACGATCTTTTCCGGTGACGGCGGCATTGTTGAAATACAGATCCGCACAGAAGCTATGCATAACGAAGCACAGTACGGTATTGCCGCGCACGTGATGTACAAAGATGGCCCTAAAAAAGCTGCTCCACGAGGTGGCACAAGCTTTGACTGGATCCGTAGCCTGATGCCAAGTTTCCGCAGAAGCAATAACCCAACTGCACCCGCAGAACAAAAAGAGGAGATCCGTTCACGCTCCCGCTATGGAGCACCTGAAACACCTACATGGCTCTCAGAACTTGAGGATGAGACCAGCGATCCGGATTTTGAAATGACGCTCAAGACAGACATCTTTACACATCGTGTGTTTGCCTTTACTCCGAAGGGAGATGTCGTGGACTTGCCTGTCAGCTCAAGCCCACTCGATTTTGCGTACGCAATCCATTCAGATATTGGCGACCATGTCTTTGGCGCGAAAGTAAACGGCAAGCTTGTGTCGCTCGACACAATACTCAACAACGGCGACATCGTTGAAATCCAAACAAAGAAAAATGCGAAGCCCTCAAAAAAATGGCTAGACTTTGCTAAAACTACCCTTGCTCGCCGTCATATCCGCAACGCTCTTGAAAGAGACGGTTCTCCTGTCGCACGGAAATAAACTAGCCTAGATGTGCGTGATCGTTCCAAACAAACATATTCCAAGGATGCTCTGAGGGGATATCAACAAACGGAGTGTCTCCGTAGTCGAACACAGTAAGGCCAGTATTTCTGGTTTTTAACGCGCTCATTATACTTTGAACTTCTTTTGAATTTGGAGTAGGACCGAGTAAAACATGAGCAACTAGTATACGGAGGAATAGACCGTGTGTGACTACTACAATGTGGTCTTCTTCTTGCTCGGCTAAGAATGCCAAACAGGCTTGAGCGCGCTTTGTATGATCTTCGAATACCTCAGCGCCGTCTAATTGGAAACCTGGTTTACCGTAGTTAATTCCTAGTGTGTGGAACGCTTCAAGTGTTTTTGGATCATCATATGAAGCGCCTTCAAACTCCGCAGGGCCTCTTGTTTCGACAAATAAATCAGATGAGAGTATTGGCTGGTTTATTTTCTCAGAAATAGCCTGCGCGGTCTGTTGCGCCCGAACCATAGTGCTGGAGATAATTTTTTGGACTGGCAGTTTTGAAATACGCTCAGCAATAAAAACTGCTTGTTGATGCCCATGTTCTGTTAATGGAGTTTCTGCCCCACCGTGTCTGCGTTCAGCGTTAGCCTGGCTTTCACCATGTCGAACAAGATAGATCCTTTTCATAAAGAAAAAGAATTTGGATCAAATGTGTTTTCGTCTTTTTGAATTTCGTCTTTAGAGCGGTCATCAAGTGCTTCAGAGACAGATTCATCCGAACCTTCAGCAACAGTCGAAGCAGTAATAGAGTCGCCCGGAATGTCTGTTTTCTGCACTTCTACTAGAGGAGTTGCAGCAACCAAAGCAGCAAGTCCTGCGGATGCCGGAGCTGAGTTCTGAGCAATTTTATGTGCGAGTGAGGCGAAGAGAGTCTGGAGATCATCCTGGCTCATAAAGTCGATAGAAAGCTTTCCACCGTTTTCTTTTGGTTCAATAGCAACGCGCGTACCAAGGGCTTCTGAAAGCTCTCGTTCCATCTGCAATATTTCTGGCGCGTAGAGATATTCTTTCTTGCGAACTTTGTCGTATGCAATACGGCGCGCAATAGATTCAGAATCGCGCACGGTGAGGCGCTTCAGCATAATCTCGCGGAAGAGCACGCTTTGCTCCTGTGGGCGGTCTATAAGCATCAAGAGAGGGCGTGTGTGGCCTTCTGCAATCTTTCCATCAGAAAGCGCTTGCTGCATTTCTGGAGTGAGCGAGAGCAAGCGGATTGTGTTGGACACATACTCACGGCTCTTCCCTACTTTCTCTGCAACCTGGCTGTGTTTAAAACCAAATTCGTTTACAAGACGTGCGAATGCGTTTGCACGGTCCATTGGGTTTAAGTCCTCGCGCTGGAGGTTCTCAATGATGGCTACTTCGAGTTTTGTTTTGTCATCGTCGTAGTCTGCGCGGATGATAACTGGGACTTGCTGTATGCCTGCGAGACGTGAGGCGCGCAAACGGCGCTCTCCTGCAATAAGTTCATATTCTGTTGCGATACCACCATCCTGTTTCTCAAATTCGCGGCGAGTAACCGTGAGAGGCTGGATAACGCCGTACTGGCGGATAGACTTTGCGAGGTCTTCGAGCTTGGCTTGGTCGAACTCGCGGCGGGGTTGGTATGGGTTTGGTTTGATCTTCTCTACCTCAACCCAAAAGATGGCGTTATTGTAAAACTCCGACATTGGAGATATTCTAGCATGTACAGAGGCCGGAGTGGCGGAATGGTATACGCGCGCGACTCAAAATCGCGTCTCGCAAGGGATGGGAGTTCGAGTCTCCCCTCCGGCACAGAGTTGACAATACAGATTTTTTTGCGATTCTTAGCCGGAATCGCTCTTCAACGTTCTCAAAGGGGATAAAAATGAAACGTCCTGACGTCATGGTTTCGCTCGACCTGAACCGCCGCTGGGCCCAGGCCCCGTACGACCTGATCCATCGCCTTAAGAAAGAGCGGTGCACGCACTTTAAAGTCCATGACCCTCTACCGAGCATGGACCTTCGTGCCACGGCACACTACCTTCGCACGTCGATGTACCCAGGCACATCGGCTACAGTGATGCTCGACAATAAAGAACATGACATTCTCAGCCGTGTCCTTAAGGCTGTCGAGAACCATTTGCGGATGGGCTTTCGTTTCACCACCGTACACACCATGTGCGGACGCGAGGCCTTAACCGAATTGGCCAAGGAGTTCGGCGACGCTGTTGTTGCTGTCACTACGCTAACCAGCATGCAGGAGAAGGACCTGCAGGAAATTCACGGTAATACGAAGACCCACGCTGAAATGGAGCTGCATCTTGGACGCATTGCGTTCGACTGCGGTATCCGTGCGGGTATTGTATGCAGCGCTCCAGGTGTTCCCGCACTGAAGGAGTATGTGAAGGGCGTCCCATTTATGACGCCTGGCATTTACGTGCCAAGCCAGGGACAACCTTCAGACCAGCGATGGGCCGCGACTCCCAAGGAAGCTGTCGACTTTGGCTCCGACTGCCTCATCGTCGGCAGAAGCATTATGACGGACAGTGCCCCTGAAAAAATCTACAAGCAGATTGTGGATGAGGTAAGTAATTTGTAGTGAACGCGCAGCGGCCTAAAAAGCCGCTGTTTTCTTTTTTATAAAATTCCTCTACAGTGGGCGTGTGAATAAGTCGAAGGTTATTGCAGTAGTAGGCCCAACCGCGTCGGGGAAAACGGCGTTGGGGATTTTTCTTGCGCAAAAGCTGAAAGGCGAGGTTATTTCCGCAGACTCGCGGCAGATTTACAAAGGATTGGCCGCAATTGCCCGTGTACCGGATAAAAAAGAGCGTGCCGGTATTCCCCACCATCTTATAGAATTCGCCTCACCAAAGCGTCTCTACAGCGCAGGTGAGTTTAAGAAACACGCAGAAAAAATCATTGCTGACATTGGAAAGAAAAAGCATGTGCCTATTGTAGTCGGGGGCACTGGATTTTACGCAGATTCACTTCTTCGTGGTTTCTCCCTTCCTGAAGTTGAGCCAAATAAAAAGTTGCGAGCAAGTCTGGCAAAGAAAACTCCTGCCCAGCTCTTTTCTATGCTTAAAAAATTGGATGCGAAAACAGCCGCACGTATTGATGCAAAAAATCCTGCACGCCTCGTTCGCGCAATAGAAATCGCAAAGGCTATCGGAAACGTACCTGAACTTATTTCAGACTCTCCCTACGAAGTACTATGGCTCGGTCTCCGCCCCACTGAGGCAAAACATGAAAAAGCAATTCGCGCTGGTGTTACAAATCGTCTCAATGCGATGCTTCGTGAAGCCAAAAAACTTCGCACATCACTCTCAAAGAAACATATCGCGGCATTAGGGTTTGAACTTATTCCCCTGCTCGCATACTTGGATAAAAAAATTACCAAGGCAGAACTTGTTGAACAACTCGTGCGTAGCGAGCTTGGATACGTAAAGCGCCAGATGCGCTGGTTTAAACGTCGCGAAGATATCCGCTGGGTTAAAAACAAAACTGAGGCACTGCGCCAAGTCCGAGCATTTCTACACTAAAGCCGCACGAACAAATTGTTCGTGCATCTGTGCTAGTTCTGTATCTGGCATTGCGCCGAAGGCTTCAGCGGTAGAGTCCGAGAGTTCACGGAATATTGAATCTTGCTCCATAACCTCTGGGTGCACCTCGAGCGCTCTCTCGTTCAACCCGAGCAAATACAGCCCGTCTAGCGTGCGTACACGCGACAAGGCAACGTATCCTTGACCATATTCAAACGCGTTTGAAAGGTCGATAATTGCAGCGTCCAGAGACATACCCTGGCTCTTGTGCACGGTGATAGCCCACGCTAAACGAAGTGGTAGCTGTTCTATGCTGGCTAGTTTTTTATTACCATCCTGCACTGCCCACTCAACCGTATCTACTTCTAGCACTCCGCCAGAATTTAATTTCACAATTGGATGGCCTGTTAATTTTGAAAATTCAAGAACTGTTCCGAGTGTTCCGTTGTAGTATTCCCCCTCTGGGTCGTTTTTTGTAAACATAACTTTGGCGCCAACTTTGAGCATCAACCCATCTGGCGAAAGGCAACTGCGTTTAAGCGCCTCGACAAGCGGCATAGAACCTTTGCTTCGCATATCATAACGGCGCGGCAATGTGGGCAGTTTTTCAAGCTCTGCATCATTGAGCCTATCTACGTTGGCATTATGAGGAAAAAGTTTTGTATGAGTATTTTTCTTTGGCGGCTCAGTGATTCTCAATTTTAGTGTTTGCTTTAAAGAATCTGAAAGATACCCCCTTCTGAGACCTGAGAGAATTTCCAAAAATTTAGTGTCCTCTTGGCGATGCTGTTCTTCCAAGTAACACACAAGTGGCTTGGCACGCTTCCAAGACTGCGCATAAAAAGCAAACGGTGACATTGAGCTGCGTTGCCCATTTGGCGACTCATCGTAGTTAATTTCCAACATATCGCTTTTTACCTCCTGCATTTTTACGACAGGTGGCAGCTGGAAGAAGTCGCCGACAAAAATCATCTGTAAGCCACCGAAGGCTTCGTCAGAATTTCTGAGCATGCGAAGTACAACATCGACAGAGTCGAGCGTCTGCGCTGAGAGCATAGATATCTCATCAATGATAAGAACTTTTGCGTTGCGCACACGCTTTACTACTTTTTCTTTCTGTCCGATAAGATCGAGATCATATTCTGTGAGCGTCGACTTAACTCCAATGCCACACCACGAGTGTATGGTGTATCCACCAATGTGCGTTGCCGCAATGCCTGTAGATGCGCACACGGCAGGCTCTATGCCCTGCTCGCGTAAGTACGCAACGTAACGGTTTACCGTGTGCGTTTTACCACTGCCGGGCTCTCCCGTCAGAAATACATTGGCGCCTGTTTTAAGTACTTGAAACGCCTCGTCCTGAGTCATCACAACAGTTTACCGCACCATGATAAGAAAACGATAATATTGGCTTTTTTGTGCATATCATCTAGTATCGCTTCTGGGAATGTTCCCTTATAGGAGGCCCTTTTGAACCTTTCTGACACAGCAACCAGGACTGCCCTGTTCTCGTCGTACGCGAAACCCCCGGAGCTGAAGGAATTCGCCAAGACCCTCTACTTCCAAGGATGGAATATCGTGGCCTCCGGTGGCACGGCGCTGTTCCTCAGAGAGGTCGAGGAGATTCAAGTGACGGATGTCGCGACCATGGTCGGGCCGCCCATCCTCGGACACAAGGTTGTCACCTTGTCGCGCGAAGTCCACGCGGCGATTCTCGCCGACCTCACCAACCCTGAGGAGGTCGAGGAACTCGAACGGCTCAAGATCAACCCGATCAACCTGGTCTACGTCGACCTGTATCCCCTCCAGCAGGAAATCAGCAAGGAGGGCGCAACCTTCGACTCGGTGATCAAGATGACCGACATCGGCGGCCCCACCATGCTCCGCGCCGCTGCCAAGGGCGGACGTATCGTGCTGGTGAGCCCGGCCCAGTTCCCCGACACCCTGCACCATCTCAACAAGGTGCGGGACAACGAACTGACAGGTGTCCAGCGCCGTTCCTTCCTGTCGACCCTCGCGGCCGATGCGGAGCGGTTGGTCATGGACTACTGCAGCGCATCCTGCATCTTCCACAAGAAGGTCGCACATACCGGTCAGTTCCCTTGACCGAACAAGGCCGCGACCATAAAAGTCGCGGCCTTTTCCTTTAAAAACTCTTTTGGCGGGCGATGGAGGAATCGAACCCCCACTAGCGGTTTTGGAGACCGCTGTTCTACCACTAAACTAATCGCCCTTACCGGCAGTTTACCTTAAAACGCTCCCGAGTGGGAGCGTTTTGTTATTTCTTGACCTCTTTGTGAACTGTTTGAGCACGGCACCATTTGCAGTACTTTTTGAGTTCAATTTTACGCTCCACCAGCTTTTTATTCTTGGAGGACCAGTAGTTTATGCGCTTGCACTTGTTGCAGGCTAATTTGATCAATCTATCTTGAGACATAGTTTTTGGTGCCTATCCCCCGACGTTTCAGTCGGGGAGCCGACCAGCGCGTCGGCTTTGCTGACATGCGGGATACTATAGCAGAGCATGGGACTTTGGTCAAAACGCCCCGCCTGAGGTTTGGGTTGGTGTCTTGAGGGCGGTTTGGGCAGCCTGGATATTGGGAACATAGTTCCTGGTCTCTACATAGCCCGTATTTTGCACGCACGAAGAGGGTCGAGGGGTGGCCGTACAGTTGACTGACCCTGCTACCCTTGTGCCGCAGTCCCACTGACATTGCCATGCAGCTGTTCCTGAGGGGCAACATGCGCTTGCCTGCACCGCCCCACCTCCTCCGTTGTAGTAGGCCATAACGCAGGTAAGGTCCCCACCGCACGCACCGGTTGCATTGTTGAGAATTTTTGCCGCAGTTTCGCTACTTGCTGACATGCCCTGCAGAGATGCTTTTACAGCATCCTCATTGAGAACGACACCTCGGTTACCCAATGTCATGCATCCATTCAAACTTGGGTTTGCTTCACACGCTGTTGCTGGTTGTATCTGCATCGGACCGCACGCTCCGGCACTATTGCACCCAGTGGTCTGTGGGTTACAACCTGACTCAACAACACATATTGCCTGCAGAAGAGAGCAGTCGGCCGTAGAATTATTTACGCACGCAGCCTGGAGTTCCACAGACTTTGCAGCACGACTAACCGCGGTACCGTCTACCGTAGCAGTCCCACCTGATGATGTTTGACCACCGCCCCCACTTCCACCCTGAACGCTACCTGCACTAACCGTCGAAAGCACATTTTTGATATCAAGATCACGAGGACGGTTTGGTTGGTTTGTTCCTCCATAGAGTTGGTCGCAATTAAGATTTACCCAATTGTTAGCAGTGTAGAAATCACCGCGTGTGATTGATTGCAACACTATCTGTACTACAAGCCAGCCCGTAATAGTAATGATGAAGCCGATGAGTACGCCGCGGAAGATACTTCGCGCACGAGTGATGCGTTTTGGGTTACCGGTTGCAGTAAAGAAAAGAATGCCGGCCCATGCAAACATCGCAACGCTGATTGGAATGGTGACCATCACAAGGAAGTTGACGATGTTTTGAATTAACTTCGCAAAGTAGCAGAAGTTACAGGACGTGGCCTGCAAATAATACGTAGGGTTCAACAATGAGTAGTTGCCGGATGACACTGCACCGCAAGGCACGAGACCGCTTGCTTGAGCAAATATAAATGTAGGAACACTAAACAGGGCTAGCAGTAATAGAATTTTAAGTTTACGTGATTTCATATTGTGATTACGCTCCCGGCCTGCTCTCCAGTGGCCCTGCGGCTTTCACTTGAATATCCCAGTGATCACCTTCTTTCGCATATGTGTTTCCGTACTGATCCCTCCACTGTGGTGCATTATCACCAGCACGGTTTCCTATTGAAGTCATCATGCTTTGTATATACGCGTCTACGGAGCCGAGTGAAATGTCAGCCTTATACCCCGCACTGTGGCTTGAGTCCCCGCCCGAGTGACCAGCCTCAGTACCACCGGTCAGAATAAAATCGCATCCACAGGCTTGTTTTAGATTAATCACTTGATTGATAGTTGCAGTCTGAATTCCTGTGAGTGATGTGCAGTTAGTGTCCGAGGCACTTGAACAATTCGCCTTATTCACTGAAATGCCGGCCAGTTGGAGCTGTGTGCGAGCCTGACTATCTTCTTCGTATGCACCGCCTGGTGTTGGGTTAGTTCCTGGACCTGTTGGATATTGATACCCTGGCGCAGGAGGCGCCACTACTGGCGTAAGCAGTGAATTGAGATCGCGATTGCGTTCGCGGGATGAGTTGTACTCACTACAATCTAAGTTCACCCAATTGTTAGCACTGTAAAAATCACCACGTGTGATTGACTGGAGCACTATCTGCACCACAAGCCAGCCAGTGATGGTGATAATAAAACCGATGAGTACACCGCGGAAAATACTTCGCGCACGAGTGATGCGTTTTGGGTTGCCGGTTGCAGTAAAGAAAAGAATGCCGGCCCAGGCGAACATAGTGACTGAAATTGGGATGGTTACCATCACTAAAAAGTTAACGATGTTTTGAATTAACTTCGCAAAGTAGCAGAAGTTACAGGACGTGGCCTGCAAATAATACGTAGGGTTCAACAATGAGTAGTTACCTGATGATATTGTGCCGCAGGGTACGAGGCCGTTGGCTTGGGCGTAGATATATAGCGGGGTGCCGAGAAAAAGCACAAGAATAAAACTATATTTATGTCGAAAAAGGAACCTGGCCATCGCCTTCATGTTCTTACAATTGTATCACTAGAAAGTCGACAAGCTGCTCAAAAAAGTGTATTTTGAAGGTCGTTCTTATCGTGCGTCGACCCCGCCTTCGGACGGGGCGAGCTCCGCCGTCGGCGGGGTGAATGGTAGAGCTTGTCCCGCCAGAGGCGGGATGGTCAATTACATGATATGTGGACTGTCTACATTCTGAAAAGTTTAAAGGATGGAAAATTCTACATTGGATGCACAAAAAATCTTAAGCGAAGATTGAAGGAACACGACTCAGGGTACACTGCTTCGACTGCGTCCCGCAGACCATTCGAACTTATGTATACTGAAAGGTACTCTGTCCAAGCTGACGCCTATGCTCGAGAAAAAGTTCTTAAAGCATATAAGGGCGGAGAGGCTTTAAAGAGGTTGTTTGAAAAGAAATAATAGATGCGTCGATGGTAGAGTGGTCAATTACACTTGGCTGTAAACCAAGCGCCTTCGGGCTACGTAGGTTCGAATCCTACTCGGCGCACTAGAGTAAAAAGTCCTCGGCTTCTGCCGGGGCTTTTTGCTATCTGGGCTGCGCCGAAGCAGAGTGTTTGAACACTCTGCGTGTAGGATTCGAAAGCGGTTGAGTCTATCGCAGACGGTCCCATATATGGGACCGTCTGGATACGAAACCCATACTGCGGCTGTAAGCCGAGAAATTCCTACTCGGCAAATTTAATCAATCTAGAAAATTATTGCAGATATTCTAGATGGTAATCTTCATCTGAATCTTCTTCTGAAGAAATAATAGATAAAACTCTTCCAAAAATTTTTACATCGGATTGCTCTACTACAATTGGCGAATACTCCCCTTCTGCGTTTTCTGGGTTTAAAAATATTAAATTACCTTTTCTCTGATAGGTTTTTATAACGGACATATCCCCAAGAATTGCAACTACCCTGTCACCGTTTGAAACTCGGTCGGTTACTTCGATCACAACGTAGTCATTATTCTTTATACCAGCATCAATCATACTATTTCCAATAGCTTTTATTGCAGCTAGGTCTTTCACCCCTTTAGTGAGAGACTTCCCGACGGTTAGGAACTCATCAAAAATTTCTTGAGCATATACCTGTAACGCATCACAGCCCGCAGAAGCAATAACTGGCATGCGAACAAGACCTGGCGGGATATTTTTAGTAGAAAGAGGATTTACTAGAGAGATATTGCGATGCTTGAGTGGAGTGCGGAATAAAAACCCCTTCTTCTCCAACATATCAATACGTTCAGCGGCCGTCCGAAGGGAACTCACCCCAAGACCTTTTCGAAGCTCGGCTATCGTTGGAGATTTTCCATGTGTAGTAAGAAACTTTTGTATGAAATCCAATGTCTCCCGCTGCTTCTCGGTGAGCTGCGTATACTGCATGTTCATATAATAGCACAACGAGTGGTTGTCCACAGTTCTTCCACATAGTTATACCACTTGTAACCACTCGTTTGAGAAGCGATACTTCCAATAGCTGGTGTGGTCGAGCCAGCCTCAGTATTAATCACCTGAACAAAATATGGCTAGCTACACAGTAAGAGTAGAACTCCATCACGCAGAATATAGCCACTATGACACCCTCCATAAAGAAATGGCGGATCGCGGACTTATTCGCACTATTGTCTCTGACAGCGGAACTCGCTACCACCTCCCTTGGGCCGAGTATAACTATATCGGCGACGCAAGCAGAAACTCCATCCTTCAAAAAACGAAGGACTCAGTCGGAGTAACAGGAAAATCTGCAGCGATACTCGTCACAGAAAGCAAGGGGCGTGCTTGGGAGGGGTTGGAGAAGGTTCTGTAAGTTCATTTGTGGCCAACTTGAGCAAAACTAGGGTTAGTAAAAGAGCTTGAGGTATCGAGAAATGATTGAGTGTTAGCAAGGATACCAATACGGCGTTGAACCCCCTAGGCCACGCTCACAGAATTACTAATCATTAAGAAATTTATGGCAGTCTACTTAGTTACATGGGACTTAAATAAAGAAAAGTCTAACTATGCTGAAGCACGAGCACAGGTAATAGCGCGTCTCCAACGCTATCAGCACACAAAAGATCCCGGACTAGATTCAGTTTGGTTTCTTGATGGTGGAACTTGGTCAGCGGAGGATGTGTTCAAAGACATTAAACCTGTCTTCGATGACAACGATCGCTTCATTATCACCCGCATTCGCGAAGGAGAAAAAATGGGATGGCTAGGTCAGAATGTCTGGGCTTGGATTAATAGCCGCCTCTAGATCAGTTCGAATCCTACTCGGCGCACAAAAACAAAACCCCTGGCATATTGCCAGGGGTTTTGTTATATCATTAAAGCTGAAGCCCCTTGGAGGAACACATGCTCGATTGGAACGCTTGGATCGATGAGATGATAAAGCTCGATCATTACACAGATCGCCCGCTTGATTGCTGGCTCGACTGGATCGACGACATGGTTGCAGCGGTACAAGTCTAAGACCTGACCGCAAAAAAGCGAAAGGCCATCCCCAGGGATGGCCTTTGTATTATTTCTTATCCTCATGCCTGATGAGGAATTCTGCGAACCGCTTCATAAGACCCTGGTACCGGCAAAGGATCGATTCACACTGTTCTTGCGTGATAAGTTCCCGAGGGAACTTATCGAGCAACTTTGCTCCAACGGGAGCAAGCATTGCTCCGCTTTTATCTTCGCCGATGAGGCAAAGATTCTCGTCACGCGGATACTTGTGCTGATCGTCGCCGTGATTGAAACGGGAGATCAGATCCTTCAACGCTTTGGATTCTGACTTCCAACGCTGCTTCACCGGCTCAAACGCTACCTTTTGGTCCAGCGTTCTAAGGATGATCGGGAACTGCGTGTTGGTTGCAGTGAGAATCACCCACGGATACATCCGTTTAGTCGCGTCATGGTGGCCCTCGCACGAACCTGTGGTTCTGAACCCGCAGTAGTGAAGCGCTGCGACGAGATCAGCAATTCCATACTCGATGCCAGGACCGCCACCAGCAGCATGGTCTTCGCCGATCCGTCGAACTTCAGCGCGAACTTTTTCCAAACGAGTCATCTATACACTCCCCTGAGATGTTCTTTCAGTGCATATTATATAACTGATTCTATATTAGTCAAATATACTAAGACTCTGTATTGACAAGAGGTATATTTTAGTTATATAATATAAAGGAAGTTTGGCGCTATACAGGGAGATATTGGATGCGCACCGTTCCTTTCATTCTTGTGGTTATGGGTATCGCGACATCAGCGATGGCCCAGACTCCCCCTTCCGGAGTCGGCTCGTTCTACAACGAGTACCTCAACATCGTTAAAGCGTTGGAGGAGGGCGTATGCCCTAAGACGCTGAGCCAGCCTGAGTCCACATGGACCAAAGGAGATGTCTTAGGCTCTATGAAAACCTATGGCCTTGAGAAGGATATCTCCACACGTGCCGACCAATGGAAGAAGGCATGTGGCGCATAAGCGCAAAACAAAAAACCCCGACATCGCGTCGGGGTTTTCTTTTTTGTTTAGTTACCTCTAGACTGCCTGCAAATCAGAGGCGACGGTAGATTTTACGCGAGCCTTGGGACCTTTTTTAACGTCGAAGATAAATTCACTTCCCTTCATGTCGACAGAGATGCTGCCGCCGGAGAGAACGCCACGGCTGACCATAAGAGACGCGGCCTTGGTAAGAATTTTATCTTGAATAAGGCGGCGGAGTGGGCGCGCACCATAGTGCGGGTTGTATCCCTCTTTCGACAAGTACTCGTACACAGCAGGGGTAAGTGTGAGTGAGATTTCTTTTTGAGCTAAGCGTTTAACAACTTCTTCCACCTGGATACCCACGATTTCTTTAACCGCTTCTTTCGAGAGAATGTTGAAGATAATTATTTCATCAATACGGTTGAGGAATTCTGGGCGGAAGTAATCCTTAAGCGCCTGCTGAACGCGGTCTTTTGCAATTTCGTAGTTTGCGACATCAGTTGGATTGTTTGCAAAGCCAAGCTGCTCCATCTTGTCGATATGTTGAGCGCCAATGTTGCTCGTCATAATGATGATGGTATTGCGGAAGTTTACGCGGCGGCCTTTTGCATCCGTAAGCGTACCGTTGTCCAACACCTGCAGAAGAATGTTGAATACTTCTGGGTGCGCTTTTTCAATTTCATCGAAGAGAAGCACTGAGTATGGGCGGTGACGAACAAGTTCTGTAAGCGAACCTCCCTCTTCGTGGCCCACATAGCCTGGAGGCGCACCGATAATCTTCGAGACCGAGTGCTTCTCCATGTACTCTGACATGTCCACGCGGATGAGCGACTTGTCGTCGTCAAACATAAACTCAGCGAGAGCTTTGGTGAGTTCTGTTTTACCAACGCCAGTTGGGCCCAAGAACATAAATGATGCGATTGGACGGTTAGGGTCAGCAATGCCTGCGCGACTGCGTTTTACAGAGTCTGCAACTTTTTCTACAGCTTCATTCTGACCAACAACACGGGACTGCAGCACTTGCTCGATGCGAGAAAGTTTTTCTGCCTCCTCTTCAAGCATGCGTGATACAGGAATACTCGTCCATTTTGAGACAACCGCCGCAATATCAGTTTCAGTGATTTCTTCTTTAAGGATCCGGCGTGTGCTCTGGAGCTTCTTCAAGCGCTTTGTCTTTTGTTCAAGCTCGCGTTCAAGGCTTGGGATTTCGCCGTAGCGGATTTCTGCTGCACGAGAAAGATCTACTGCAAGCTCTGCAGAGTCTGCTTCCATACGCAGGCTTTCAAGCTCTTTCTTGATGCTCTTGATATCAGAAAGCACCTGTTTCTCGTTTTTCCAACGGCTTTCAAGCTCACTGGTCTTTTCTTTCAAATCTGCAATGTCTTTTTCAATTACTTGAGTACGCTTCATGGCAGTACTACTCTCTTCAGACGCTTCCTTGCGAAGCGCTTCTTTTTCAACTTCCAAACGCATTATCTTGCGATGCGCATCTTCAAGCGCTGGTGGTTTATTTTCAAGAGAAATGCGCAATGCAGAAGACGCTTCGTCGATAAGGTCTATAGCTTTGTCTGGCAAGAAACGATCTGGAATGTAGCGAGCAGAAAGCTCTACTGCGCTCACAAGAGAATCGTCCGTAATGTGTACGCCATGGAAGAGTTCGTATTTTTCTTTAAGGCCACGCAAAATCGCGATTGCGTCATCTGTTGTTGGCTCAAGCACGTAGACCGGCTGGAAGCGACGCTGGAAGGCTGGGTCGCGCTCAATATGTTTTTGATATTCCTTAAGCGTTGTTGCGCCAATGACATGTATGTCACCGCGAGCAAGCGCTGGTTTGAGCATGTTAGAAGCGTCCATAGCGCCTTCTGCGGCACCTGCGCCTATCATTGTGTGGATCTCGTCGATAAAGAGGAGCACTTTGCCCTCTGAGCGCTCTATCTCTTTCATTATTGCTTTCAAACGCTCTTCAAATTCGCCGCGATATTTTGTGCCGGCAATAAGTGCACCGAGGTCGAGAGAGACGAGCTCTTTATCGCGAAGAGATTCTGGCACATCGCCTGAGGCAATGCGTGATGCAAGACCTTCAGCAATAGCTGTCTTACCTACGCCAGCTTCACCAATAAGGATTGGATTGTTTTTTGTACGACGTGAGAGGATTTGAATAACGCGCTGAATTTCTTCATCGCGGCCGATGACTGGGTCGAGTTTATTTTCTGCCGCCATGCGGGTAAGAGAGCGCGTGTACTTTGTGAGTGCACGATTCTTCTTCCCTTCTGCAGGCGCAGCAGTTTTAGATGTTCGCAAATCTCCAAGCGCGCGGATAATGCCTTCGCGAGTAATACGGAAGCGTCCGAGCGTGTCACGTGCCATACCTGGCACATCAACAATTGCTACCAAGAGGTGCTCCGTTGAAACAAACTCATCGTGGAGCTCAGTCGCGACTTTTGCTGAACGCTCAAGTGCCTGTACAAGCTCAGGTGTTAAATAGAGTTGGTACGAAGGTGAAAGTACTGAGCTTGCAGGACCGCCTTCGAGACCTTCTAGGATAGTGTCGGTCAAAAGAACAAGGTCAACTTCTAGTTTTTCTATAATCGAGACGACCAGCGACTCTTCCTGCAACATCAAGGCCGCCAACAGGTGAAGTGGGCTTACTTGGTTCTGGCCGCGCTCAACCGCAAGCTCGTGAGCTCGGCGGACGGCCTCTTTTGCTTTCGTTGTGAAATGATTGAATGGAGGCATAGCGTTTATATAACTAGTTTATAAGTTATTGGGTCTTGGGTTTGGGTGCCGGAGGCGCTGGTACGGTTGCAATAGTGTAGTAGTCACTGCCCTGTTTTAGCGAGTCGGTCGTCGCTATACCGATGACGCTACCAAAAATGTCCATTATGAGCGAGCCGGGCGTTACTGAAGTCACACTTGCCTCAATTATGTTTGGACTATTTTTAGAAGGGAGTGTCGCGATAACACCTTGCCCTACTGTGTCTATACCCTTCCCACCGATACGAATGATGCTTTGTCCAAGCTGAAGTTTGCTTGAATCTGCAAGTAGTGCGGGAGCTGCCGCTGTCGACGTTCCGGAAAGTACTGTAACAACGGCTATTGCAGAGCTGGTAGCATCGCTCACTACTGAAACAGGGACACGTGTACCGTCGGAAAGGATTGCGTCGAAGCTGGTTGCGCCCGTCGCAGCAAGTGAGTCGCTGTCTGTAAGAGTTGTACCCTTACTATCTACGATGACGCCGCGAGCGACCAATTCTTCCCCTCCCTTAACAGTGATGCGGACAATGCTTTTTTGTACTGTTGCAATGGACTGTGCGGCAAGGTCGTCACTTCGTACCACAACCGTTTTAGTGGTTACGGTTGCCGCAGCAGCTGCTACGTCTTGGCTTGCAGGCACGACAGTCTGTACCGTGCGTTCAACAATCTGGTTGATGGTGCGAGTGATGCCTTGAGGCTGCTGATCCAACAACGAAACGGTTACAATTCCCGTAGCAATAGATGTCACGAGTGCAACCAAAAGAGTGAGCAGTATTATTTGGTGTTTGGTCAGCTTCTCAATGTCCATTACCACTATTATATAGTGGTTTTGTAACGTTTTGCAATTTTCTCTAGTGCGACTGCGATAGCGACAACATCGCCCTTCGTCGCGTCGGGCAGAAGTGTGATTCGCACCGCATTTTTCAAAAGTTCACGTGGGGTACCAAGCGCTTGTATGACATGGCTGGGAGACTCATCGCCCGTGTTGCAAGCTGAACGAGTAGAAACAGCGATGCCCTCTGCGTCTAACCCAATCACTGCCATTTCTGCATCCAAACCAGGAATTGCGATATTGAGATTATTTGCAACACGACCCTCCTTAGTAGGCCCATTTACAACCACCTCCGGAATTCGTTTTTTAATTTCACTCAAAAGATAGTCGCGCGTCTCTGCAACACGGCTCGCGCGCATCTCAACATCTTTTGCAGCATCCTGCATAGCTACCGCAAACGACCCAGCAAGCGGGACGTTTGGTGTTCCCCCGCGAAGGCCACGTTCCTGCACACCACCGCGGATAACTGGCGAGATCACCGTGCTCCTCTTTATATAGAGCGCACCAATGCCTTTAGGACCGAGAACTTTTTGCGCGTCGAGAGTTAGTAGGTCAATGCCGAGCTTTTCAACACGAAGTGGCAACCACAGGGGTGCCTGCGATGCATCGGTGTGGAGGTACAAAGGTAAGGATGCCGAAGTAGAAGCTTCTTGCCTATTCTTTTTTATTCTTCGAATTAGTTTTGCAATCTCTTGAATTGGCTCAACGGTTCCAACTTCGCTATTTACCATCTGCACTGAAACAAATACTGTTTTGTCAGTGATTGCCTCTTCCAAATCTTTCAAAGAAACGAAGCCTTCTGAATCTACACCGAGCTCTGTCGTTGTAAGTCCTTCTGCCTTAAGCGCACGTAACGGTTCAAGTACCGACTGATGCTCTATCGCAAGCGTAATCGCATGCAATTCTCCGTGCTTCTGGAGCAACGGGCGCAGTACACCGTGTATTGCGATGTTATTACTCTCTGTACCACTCGCACTAAAAATCATTTCGTCGGCGTGCGCACCAATAGAGCTCGCTATCATCTCCCGCGCATCATCTAATTCTTTTTTTGCAGCAACTGCCTCACTATGAATTGCCCCTGCATTGCCGTATACATCCAAAAGGCGGAGAAGTTCCCCTCTCGCACGAGCAGAGAGCGGTGTAGCCGCTGCCGCATCTGCATAAATCCTCTTCTTTCTAAACCACATTACGTCCAGTATACTAATTTTCATGTCGCTTGCATCTCTATATTCCTGGCTAACTCTCGCCGCGCCGTACATGGCACTTGGAGCACTCCTGCTCTCGATTATTGCAATCGTTTTACTCCTCGGTGTCCGCCGCAGATTTATGCGCTTGGCTCTTGGCCGCAATGGTTCTATAGAAGAAAGTATCTCAATACTTCTGCGCGACACGAAAGAGCTTCAACATTTCCGTGTTGAATTAGAAAAATATTTGAAAAACGCAGAACTTCGCCTGCGTGGAAGCGTGCAAGGAGTTGGTGTCGTTCGCTTCAACGCATTTGCTGGAAATGGTGCAGGTGGTAACCAAAGTTTTTCTGCAGCATTTCTTGACGAAGAGCTCTCTGGTGTGGTATTGTCAACTCTCTATTCGCGAAACCATGTCGGCGTATACGCGAAGCCGGTAGAAAAAGGAAGCTCGACATTTGAACTGACTACCGAGGAGCGCGACGCTATCGCAAGAGCAAAGCTTTCCATAGCCGCACACAAGAAGCGTGACAGCTCCGCCTTAGGCGAGGTAAGCGCATGATAAACACCTATGTCACAAGAAAATCTTATATCGGGCGAACGCCCGCCTATAGTTGCCATTGTTGGTCATATCGACCACGGTAAGTCGACATTGCTCGACTATATTCGTAAAACAAATATCACCGAAAAAGAAGCGGGTGGTATCACCCAGCACCTCTCTGCATACGAAGCTCAGCACGCAAACGCAACCGGCACGCACCACATCACCTTTTTAGATACTCCCGGACACGAAGCGTTTCGTGCAATGCGTCTACGCGGCCTTGAAGTCGCAGATGTTGCCGTACTTGTTGTCTCTGCAGAAGACGGCGCAAAACCTCAAACACTCGAAGCCGTAAAACTTATCGAGGAAACAGAAATCCCCTACATTGTCGCAATCACAAAAATAGATAAACCAGGTGCTGATGTAGAGAAGGCAAAAATGTCGCTTCTTGAAAACGGTATCTACTTGGAAGGTTTGGGTGGAGAGATTCCTTTTACAGCAATCTCAAGTAAAAGCGGCGAAGGAATTCCTGAACTTCTCGACTTGATCTTGCTCGCAGGAGAGCTTGAAGGTCTTTCTGCGGACCCAGAAAAAGCTGGTGAAGGCTTGGTTATCGAAGCTCACCTTGATCCAAAGCGCGGAAACGCGGCAACGCTTATTGTGCAAGACGGCACAGTTGAGAGCGGTGAATATATTATCTCGGGCGACACCATGGCACCGGTGCGCATTATGGAAAACTATGTCGGCAAAGCAATTAAGTCTGCGTTGCCTGGCAGCCCTATCCTTGTTGTTGGCTTCTCTTCCCTTCCACAAATCGGTGCAAAATGGCGCTGCGTTGAAACTAAAAAAGAAGCGGAACAGGAGGTGGAGCAAGCTAAGAGAGAGCCTGCTCAGAAAAGCCCTTCGAGCGGTGCTCCTCTCACCGCGAAGGGCTTTTCTGCTTCGGCATCCGCAGAGAATGGTGACGGTGCTGACCAGCCTGCTTCTGCTACAGAAGTTGGAGGTGAACCTATTGAAGTTATGAATCTCTCTGTTGTTATCAAGACAGACTTTGCTGGAACCGGTGACGCAGTCGTACACGAACTTGAAAAACTACCTAAGCACGCACGTTTGAATGTGCACATTGTTGGCCGCGGTACTGGCCCAATCTCTAAGAGCGATGTTGAACTCGTCGGCAGCGGCGCTGTACCGGGCATCATCCTTGGCTTTAACGTTAAGGCAGACCGCGACGCTGTACAGCTCGCAGAACGCCTCGGAGTTTCAGCTGCAACGTTCTCGATCATCTACGAACTTACAAAATGGCTCGGTGAAGAGATAGAAAAACGCCGCCCACGCGCAGAGATGGAAGAAAAAACTGGCGCAGCAAAATTACTTAAAGTATTTAGCACAGTTAAGAACAAAGTTGTTGTTGGCGGACGCGTTGATGAAGGAGAGATCAACGAGGGTGCTGATATTAAAATCATGCGCCGCGATGTAGAAGTTGGACGTGGAACTATCACCACTCTTCAAACACAGAAGAACGCAACCAAGAATGTCGAAAAAGGAAACGAATTTGGCGCCATGCTCAAGATTGATTTTGAACCAGCCGCTGGCGATACCCTTGAAGCATTCGCGACCGTAACTAAATAGTTCGACTACGCTCACCATAAATAACTATGAACGGGAACCGAGGAGAAAGAATACAAGAAGCAGTCCGTGCAACAGCGGCAGAATTTCTAGCAAAAGAAGCTGGACCTCAGTCGCTTATTACTGTTACCCAGGTTGCGCTCTCAAACGACGCTCGTAGCGCACGCGTGTTTATCAGCGTACTTCCTGAGAGCGCAGAAGAGGCCGCTCTTGCCTTTGCACAGCGTAACCGTCGAGAACTCGCAGAGTTTTTCCGCACTCGCGTGCGCGGTGCATTTCCTCCCCACTTCGAATTTATGATCGACCGCGGCGAAAAGAACCGCCAGCGTCTCGACGAACTGTCGAGTTAACGTTAAAGTGAAGTACGTCTCGCGTAGGTTTACCCTGAGCGAAGTCGAAGGGCCACGTCGCCAAGTAGTAAGGCACGGGACTGCAAATCCTGAATACGCGGGTGCGATTCCCGCCGTGGCCTCCAAGGACATGTTCTACATAACTACGAAAGAGCCTTTTTAAACACGGCTATCAATGCATCAAGTTCCCCGCGTGTTTCCGTACCAAGCGAGACTCGCACAAATGGCGCGGTAATATTGGTCGCGTAGCGGGCTGTTACATACAACCGCGTCGTATCAAACCCAAAGCTTGTTCCACCAACAATATCCACGCCCGCTGCCTGTGCAGCCTTTTCCACGCGAGAAACAAATGCGTCATAGTTTGAAACATCTTGTTTTTCCTCTTTAAAACTCAACGTAACAAATGGTCCTTGGAACGGTAGATCTTTTGCCCATGAGTACGCTCCGTGAGAAGGCAGGCTTGGGTGCACCACACGCGCAAGCATTCCCTTTCCATCTCCTACAAACTCATCGAGTTCTTGTGCAAATATTTTTGCGTTTCTACCGATACGAGAAAGACGGGTATCAAACAGTTCTCTGTCGGGTACGGGCATCGCCAACACAGAAGCATCGGGCATAATAGTTCCCAAATGCATGCGCGCTTCAAACATGCCTTGCTCTGAACCTACGGGTGTCCAGATAATTCCCCCACCAGCGCGGTCAAACCCAAACTGATGGAACTTGAGGAGACTTTCCACCACCACAAGCTTCATGCCACCAAGTGGTTTAAGTGGTAGGTCGCGCAGTGGCTGGCAGAACGACGCCAGGCCTGTGTTGTCGAGAACCAAAGTCGATTCTGCTGAAAGCAGGTTTGAAAGTTTTGGAATAAGAACAGAGAGGTTCGGCATCGCGAGAGACTCAGCGCCGCAGATGGAATCTAAAAATACAATTGAAGGTTGCAGCTTCTCTGCCATAAGGAGCATGTTTTCCGTATCAAACTCATCAACATAATGAATCTGCCCCGGGAACAATTTTTCCAACTGCCATTTATTTTGGAAATAACTTGCCTGCCCCACCATCACGACAGAGTCGGGTGCGACACGAGAATGCAGTGACGTAAGCACCGTTGTTACAGCACTCATGCCGCTGCTGGTTGGAAATGCGAACGGTGCTAAGCGAAGCGGATGGTCAACATATGCTTTTACAAACTGCTGGCCATAGCGTTTCTCGTCGATATGCATGTCGCGCTTGTAGTCATTTGCGGAGACAGATATCTTTCCCGTTTCATTTCCTGCCTGGGCTGTATGCGTATGCCAAATTGAAGGAGACTGCCAATTACCTGAAGACAGTAAGCCACCGAGCGTCGCATGGAACGTTCTAAGAAGATCGCCGTACTCCTTTTTCTTTTGTATAAGTTCTTCCTCGTGTCCGACATTCCACAGAGCGTCATTCTTCAACACACGTTCAACTTCTGCAGAAATGCCCTGGAGTATTGCCTGTAGTCCATCAGCCTGGCTTTTTACATACACCCTCGTCGGCTTTACATACGAGCCATGTGCTTTGTCTAGATGTATAGAAAACGCTTGGACGCGCTCCTGCGCAGAGCTGTACAGCGCTCGCAGACGTTCGTAATCTTCTCTCAGATCTGCCAGCGTTTCCTCCATTGGAGCCATTTTAGCACGCGAGCCCTGTGATAAAGTTTCTCTATAATGCCCATTGCAGACATCCTTGGTTTAAAGCCTGGCCCCACGTTGCTTGTTACCGCAGGGCTTGATGGCGATGAATATCCTTCTATTGAAGCCGCCTATGCTGCGGCAGAAACATATAACGGTGGGAATTTCAGTGGCAGACTTATTATTCTTCCCATTGTTAATGTGGCGGGGTTTGATGCCGGCACTTCAAAAAACCCTATTGATGGAAAATATCCTAAGTACTGCATACCAGGCAGCCTCTTTGGCACCACACCGCGCCTTATGCGACGAATTGTTCAAGACTATGCACGACACGCCTCACTATGGCTGGACCTACACAGTGCAGCACAAGGCGAGACAGTTATTCCCTGCCTCTGGAACAACATCAGTGGCGTTGCGGCCATAGATGCTCGTGGTGAAGCATTTACGCGAGTATCAGGAGTTGTGGCCGCAGTGCGCGAACAAGGCAGTACAGCAACTCGCACACTCGCAAAATATGGATGCACATACGTTCTTGCAGAATCGGAGGATGAAGAACAGCATGGACACTACATAGACCGTGCAATGCAAACACTTGGAATGATTCCTAGCGTTTCTTCCATACGACCTCCACGTGTGTTTACAAAAACACGCGACCTAGAAACCCTTGAAGATATCCCGGGCGAAGGTGAGGTACTTTTATGGAAAAAAGTTGCCCAACCTCCCCACCCGGGGGCTAGATTGGGCGAAATAGCTTACGAAGAGATTACGGAGTAAAATAGCCTCATTAGCCGGGGTGATGAAATGGTAGACATAGGGGACTTAAAATCCCCGGACGTAAAAGTCGTGTGGGTTCGAGTCCCACCCCCGGCACCAGAACATATGTACGGCGAGATACTAAAAGAGGCACCAGAAGGCTATGTTCCCCACTACCAATGGCCTGAGTATGTTCTTGATACTGACGTCCCTCCTCTCTTGGCACCGCGCCTCGTTGGTAAAAACCCAGTCGGCATGTACCGCCGCTTTTGGCCTATTGTTGTTGAAGAATATATTTCCGATAAAGAACCAGTCCTTGCAGACTCGGACCCAGAAAAGATTTCTCTGAACCGCATCATTATCTGGCAGCGTGTGTTCCATAAAGATCAGCCAAAAGGATGGCGCACATTAAGACAAAAGCCTCCACAACTTGAAGGGTTTGCAGAACTCGGGGATGAATATTGGAAACAATGGTCAGAGTCTGCACGCAGATATCGTCGTAAGTGGCATGATGAATTTTTGGGAAAAGAATATGCGATAGAGAATATTAGTGCCGAAGAATTTTTAAAACATTACGAAAAGAGCACTATTAAGTCGTATATAAAAAAATTATATGCAGATATAGTTTTGCGAAAACAAAAAGCTTCAGCACATATACGTTTTATTGCCGCCCGCCATCTACCCACAGGCGACATCGCCGCGGCAATGGCTGTTGTTGATTCTCCGACACACAAAGCCTCGCACTACCTCTGTGGCTTTATAAAACCGGAATATGAAAAAGCCCCTGCAATGGTGGGAGTGATGGATGAATGGCATGCACGTGGAATAAAACACGGTATGAAGTTCCTCCACTTTGGACGTTTTTGGCAAAAAGGCGACCCTGATGACTGGAAAGGATTCTCCCTCTTCAAATCCAAATTTGGATTGCGCTATGTCGCCTATCCACCCGCCCTGTGGAGATTTAAGGGTGGGAGGCTTTTTTAAAGATAAAAATGTGCTACTCTTTTGTTGTTCGCGCCTATAGCTCAGTTGGTAGAGCAACTCCCTCTTAAGGAGATGGTCCCAGGTTCGAATCCTGGTGGGCGCACAGATGCTGGGATGGCGGAATTGGTATACGCGCCAGTCTTAGGAACTGGTCCCGCAAGGGATGGAGGTTCAAGTCCTCTTCCCAGCACACATAAACCCTCTTTTAAGCCTTATTTTGCACCCTTTTTTAGCTTGACAAGGTGTATTTTATTGTAGTATAATATTAAAGAATACCAAACCAGGCATATGCCTGTTAGGGACAGACATTCATCGCGGCATCTCGCCGTAGAACTTTGAAAGAAAGGAACGTGTTATGGAACGCATTCTCAATTTCTTCCGTGCATTGCTCCGCCAGTCACGCACTCTGTGGCGGTGGAACAGCCGGAGGAGCACTCGTCGACTTCGGTCCACGATGCACTCGATGAACACGCTGGTGCGGTCAATGAGCACCATCGCATCTGTGGCAGTCGCCACGGTTGGATGGGCCATCCTCATTTGGATGATCGCTCTTGCCGCACCTCTTGTAGCGGCAATCGTGGGGGCGTTGGTGACTGGTTTTACCATTCTCTTCTTCTTGCTCCCCTTCGTCCCCACCGCAATCGGGCTTGGGATTCAAAAGCCTGATCGGTATAGGCCGAAGAACGCTCCCGGTATCACAACAACACGTGAGTATCCGCCATCAAAGTTCGGTTTCTTCATCTACCCTCATCCGGGCAGAGTGTTTGTAATCGAACGTGGCGGGCGGTTCGTTCGCGCCATGATGTCGTATCCGCATCGCATGTTCAGAGGCGAAATACGAAACCCGGATAACGATCCAGATGGACAAAGGTTCCTTCCTAACGAGCCTGAGTACTGGGAGATCGTAAAAACGCCTGATGGCGAGCATGACACCCATCCACTGCCGTTCCCCTCCCCGGAGAACAGGCCGTGGTTCTGGATCTTCTACTCTCCCTTAAGCATCCTGTTTTGGATCTGGAAACGCTTCGTGTTCAAGGTTACCGGCGCTGCCTTCACAGGCATACCGCCGTTCCAAGGACCTCGCGTGTATCCAATGGAGAGAAACGAAGAAATTACGTTGGAATCCGGCGAAACGGAGCTTGTACGAGTGGAAGACTACAGCAATCACTACCGGGTTGCGCACTTTCAATACCCGGTGAAGATTGCGAATGTCGACACTTACGACAAGATTCCCGTCAGGGTAATGCTCAACCTCGTCGCACATGTCTACAATCCGTTCATGACGGCCTACGAGACTGACGACGACTGGACAACCCGTTTTAGCAACTTGGCAAAAGATGCTACAACCGGGTTCGCTCGGTCCAGGCCTCTAACCGAGGTCTGGACAGCAGCAAAGGGAAAAACGCGCGAGCTTGCGAAACGAGTGCGCGCGTTTGGACTTCTCGATACGTACAAGGAAGCGTTGCGCCAGGAGGTGCGCAATGGAACTAGTGAGGCTGAGCCAGGCGAAACGCCTGACACCGACGCAGAAAATCCTACTCGGAGCCAGAGTTTCACATGCGCCTTTGGCATCGTGATCGACAACGTCAACATTCTCGACATCTCGCCAATGGATCCGAAAGACACGGAAAAATTGGGAGATGTGGCTCGTGCGCAAGTTCGGATGGAAGCAGCACAACTGGACGCAAAAGGTGCCGTCGCCATCACCGAAGAAACCGCACGAATCATCAAGGAGAATGAGAATATGCTGCGCGACATTCCTCATGCTGCGCAGATCTTGGGGATGGAAACTAGTGTCCGTATCGCGCAAGCGGCCGGCACGGAAGGAAATCTTGTGTATATCACCGGTGGCACCAGCCAGGCAAGCGACCCAAACCAAGCGCTCGCCTTGCAAGAACTTCGGCGTCTCCGGCGGCAGAACAAGAGACTGACAAAAGAAAGCGAGGGATAAACCATGTACTGGGACATATTCCTCGGACTCGTAGGCCTTATCGTCGGTGTACCTCTCGCAGGTTTTCTGGCGTGGTGGCTACTGAAGCTTTTGCTTCTGCTACGGACCAAGCTTGGTCATGCAGAAGACCCAACACCTGAAACACGGAGGCGGAGACGGCAACTGTTCCGAACAATCGCCATTGCGATTCTAGGGATTGCTGTTGTCATCACTGCCTTCTTGTATATACCGTGGGGCGCGATTCCCCACGATGAATCCAGAAGCTGGTCATCCTCTGGATGGCAGTGGCTGGAATACGCGTACGTTGCCTATGTACCAGCAGGGGTACGGAGTTTCATCCTTACCTACATCTGGACATGGTGGTTTGCTATCGTTGTTGGCATTCTCTTCTTACTGGATCTACTCCGGCGAGGAAAGAAGGCCCAAGTGATAGCGCTTGTGGTTCTTGTGGCGGTTGGCTCAATAGCCTACTGGTTCGGGCCGGAACTTACGTGTGCCGACGACGACATTGTCTGCAAGGCCCAACATCTGCAACAAAAGCAGATAAAGGCCGCCGAAGAGCTCCATAAGGAGCAAGAGCGGCAACGGCAGGCAGCGTTGGCCATCGAGCAAGCGAGAATCGCCACCCAAAAGCAGGTGGCGGAAGCGGCGGGAGGCGCTCAATGCCTCAACGTCGCTCACAAGGACCACCAGTTCGGGACAGCACCGGACGAATCGTCAATCATCAACCCGGACGGGAAATGTTTCTTCGCAAACTTTTACCCACCGGAAGATGAGGGTATCTGCTTTTACCAGCAGAGCGCCCATAGCTCGAAACCACACGGACCCTTCGGCAGAGATTGCCCTGGGGCCATACCGTTCAACCAGAACACAGCACCTCGAGATGTTGAACGCATCTGGGGAAACAAACCTTTCAAAGCGAACTTTGTTCTTCGCCCGCGCAGTGGCACAAACCACGGCACGAGCAACTAACACCAAACGGCAGGACCACAAGTCCTGCCGTTTTTCTTTTTGCATTTCTTAATCTAGAACGAGTTTACTGTATTTTGTATTACCGCAATAATGCCGAAGGCTGAGGCCATTACAAACATACCTACAATTCCCCACAGCATGTGATTTTTACCGTCCTCTTTCGCATGCTCATCGCCTCGAATATTGAATTTGAAAAAGAATTCAGCGACACCAAATACAAACACCGCCAAACCCGCTGCAAACAAGAGCACAAGCAGCGGGTTGATGATGACGGTATTGAGAGCCTGAACTAATTGCCCCATTACTGAGTTACGCGAGGTGCACGGAGAGCATCACCAGTGTTGTTGAAGTACTTGATACCAAGCGCTTCTGCACCGAACTGAAGAATACCGTAGAGGGTGATCATGACAAACAAAGATACGAGACCTGCGATCATGGTGTTTTTACCTGCAGCAGTGTCCTTTCCCTGACCCCAGATGTATTTAACCAAGCCCCAGAAGAACGCAATAATAGCGAGGACGATAAGGATAGGGATGATAAGGCGAAGGCCGTACCCTACTGAGCTTATCAATTGAACAATGTTATTCAGCTGCTGCGCCGAAGCGATAAACGGTGTTAAAAGCAATAAAGCTGAACTTGCGACGTATATTTTCTTCATAAAGTATTAATAGTATTACGTTGTTAAGTGTATCAAGCGCCCCCTGCTATACAAGGAAGCTGTGTGGATAGTCCTGGGCAGACTATAGAGGCAAAACCCCCTTAAGGAACTCAAGTATGCCCGCAAGAGCAACCACTACAAAAAGTCCAATCAAGCCCCACACAATGGTGTCTCTCCCCTTTTTGCGGCCCTTCACATCACCAGCGTAGTAGATGTAGCGGACAAGACCCCAAAAAAAGGCAATTATGGCGACGGTAAGAAAAAGACCGGTAAGACTGTTTAAAAGGCCTACAAACATCTTCACCAAGCCATCTAGCGTAAGACCGCTGCTTGGGTTTGTAAGACGTATCTTTGGCGCAGTACCAGTTTGCGCATACGCAAAGAACGGAGCTAGTACGCCTACCATCAAAGCCACACTGCGTATGTAATATTTCTTTAACGGCATTGTCCGATAGTTGGGTTTGAACTTCCTGCCCCTGCACCAAGTGCACCGAGCGTGTTGGCAATAATTTGTCCGAGCACCCATGCGCCTATAAAAATACCGATACCTATAATGGTGTACCAGAGGTTTCTTTTTGCATCCTCCAGCGCCTTGGTGTTACCGCGTGCCCAGACCATTTTGAAACCCGCGTACACCAAGAACAATACTGCAACAGGTCCGCCTATTGCAGAGATCGCGTCTAGGAAGAGAGTCAGTGCTTTGCAGATTGAGTCTGCTTTAAGCGGATTGGTGAAACCTACATAGTTCCCATTGTTATAACCTGAAGAATTACCATTGTTATAACCACCTTGCGCGCTCGCAACCATTGGGAGCGCGAACAAAAACGCCGCAACGTATATTTTCTTTAGATACTTCATTGTAGGATACCGGGCGCAAGCGTTTGCAGTTCATGTGCCGCATCCTGAACAGCAGGGCCAGCTTGTGACTTGTTGCTTATGACATCGTTGACCATCGTACTAAATATATCATCGGTTTCTGTTGGATTTGGGTCCAACCAACCTCGTGCGATAAGAGCCGACTGGTAGAAAGTTGCGTACGCTGCGTTACCTGTCGTATCCACAGAAAGATCTAGTCGTACTGGTGCACCGCCGAATATTGGGAAGGCAAGACCGATTCCTGTTTGGTTTGTCATCTTCTGTGCGATAGCAAGCGCGCCTTGCTGGTTTTGTGATGTACGAGGGATGGCAAGGCCTGTGAGGGCTCCGTATGTTACATACGTGGTGTTGCTCTGGATTTGTGGAACCGTTGCCACACCAAAACGGAGGTTTGGATTCCTTGTACTGATATCTGCATATTCACTCGCGAAGCCAAGATACATTGCCAGCGTTCCTCCAGTAAACGCTTCCTGTGAACGAGGGAGGGCGCGGTTCCATGAATAGTCCGTTTTAGATGGATTGCCGAATTCTGTATAGAACTGCAGCGCTGATGATGCAGGATTTTCCGTTGCTCCTGGGCTATTTGCACCAAATACGCTGCGCAAAAGGTCAGTACTGTTGTCACGCACCACAAGCAAATCCCCCGCTTGGATAAATAGCATTGAGAGAATTTCTTTCGCGTGGTCAACATTGTTCCAACCACCAAGCGCTATAGCACTTCGTTTAAGGTTCTTAGCGGGGTCTAATAGGCTAAGTTTTTGTGCCTGTGTAACAACGTCGTTCCAATACTGTGGAGGCTGTGCAATGCCGGCTGTTTGGAATATATCTCTATTCCAGTACATCACGAGTGGGTCAATAAGGAACGGGAAGGCCAACGTGCCTTGTGATGTAAGGAAAAGCCGCGCTTCGTCCACATAGGAAGATACAAAAGAAGATTGGGGCACTATGTTGTATGGAATAGTGTTGATTTTGTCAGCAAAGATTCCTATCTGATCTTGAGAGATAAGAATGATGTCGGGGCCGATGCCGCTGGCCATTGCGTTAATAACTTCGTTTGTATAGGTGCTTTCACTTTTTTGTACATATGACACAGCCTGGAACGAACGGTCTTGTTGGTTCAAGGCATTAAGAAAATTGACCATCTTACCCTGGTCGGCCGTGCCCCACACCACAACGCTTCCTATATTGTTGTTGTTTGCAGTATATAGAGAAAAACTAAGAACACCGAGACCAATAAAAATGACGAACATCGCCGTAAACACAATTTGAAAGGTTGTCATTTTCATATAAATCTATTCTGCAGTCTGAGCCGCCTTTTTGCGAACGATAAATCCCCAGTGGTATGCGCCTGCGTTTATATCATCTACCCACGCAAGACCTCCCTCTTCAAACATCTGTCGTGCAGCGCGTGCGGTTATGACATGGTCTTTGTGTGGACCCATCCCACCAAATGACGCCGACCAGTCTATGATAAGTGCTCGACCACCATTTTTAAGTAATCGTTTTACTTCAGCCACCGCGGCCTGTCTGTTGTGTGATGCAAATAGAACATTAGCGAGAATGCAGAGGTCGAATTGTTCAGCGGGTAGATGGCTGCCGCCTGTGTGTTCTATATCGCCGTGAATTACCTCAACATTATTGAGGCCTTCTGCGTGCGCTAAATTTTTAAGACGAGGAAGAAGGTCGCGGTGCACATCAACGGCCCACACGACACCGGTCTCGCCCACTATGCGTGCCGCGGCACGGGTAAAAAATCCTGAACCGCACCCCAGGTCTGCAACTTTCATTCCTTCGTGCAGATGAGTAGCTCCGAGAGCTTCAGTTGGATTCAAAAAACTAGTTTCCACGCCATATATTGTACAGCAGAAAAAAGCTGCTCCATATGGTTTTTCTACGGTAGGGCTTGCATAATATTAAATAGTGTTGTATACTTATATCAGACAGAATAAAGGGGATTATCTCATGATTGTTCGTATATGCGTCGAGCGTCCACTCAGCGAAACCGTTCTGGGCACCTTTAAGGAGAGGTTCCCCAACTACGACCGGCTCAGCAGTGCGAGACACCCGACAATCGAGTATCTCGAGTTCTCCATCGAAGACAAGAATGCTGGAGAATTCCAGAAAATGCATCGGACCTTGGACCGACGTGGAGGGAAGATTACGTTCCTCCAAACAAAGACCATGGTGCCCGACACCGAACTTGGAGCCTCACTATGAGGCTCCTTCTCTTTTATTTAACTGCGAGATTCTGCTCCTGGCCCGCCACAGAGTGATGAGCTCTTTCACTATTCAAAATAGACATACCCCAAAACGAGTACGCGAGTACAAAAACGAGCGCGACCATCGTCGCCCCCATCGCCCCGAGATTGTCCTCCACCTTTTGTCTCATACTATATATAACGCATGAGCGGCGTGTTTATTACATGAATTGCGAAAACAAAAGAAAACGCTGCCATTACTGGCAGCGCAACACTGTTCCATACTCTCCAAGCAGTCGGACCGCTGCATTGATTCCCTTCTCAGTCGTCTCCTGGTGTTCAAAGACGAAAAGGCGCTCGTTGACCTTAAACTTAAGGTCTATAGGGTAGTTACCCCATCTATAACTGAACTCATCCCGCTTTTCTGTTGAGTGGAAGTCGATCAGAATTTTACACATTATGTCGCCCTCCTTCTAACTGCCTTGAGGGTACTCCTTCTTAAATTTTTGTCTACTGGGAGAAATAGTGTATATTCGTCTTCGGCAACCCAGAGGAGTTCCTAATGCCTTCAAACACCCAGTTGATTGCGCGAGTAAAGGTGGACCGCCGGTTCAGCGGCGACATCGCGTGCGAACTTCGGAAGCGCTTCCCGAAGTATGAAAAGTACGAACGTCTGCCGGCTGCCGGCAAGGACGATGTCACGCACCTCCTGGAGTTCACCGTTGACGAGAAAGACGCCAAGGTGTTCTTCACCCTCCACCAGCGTATGGGACCCCATCGCGGCGAACTGATGTTCTATCGGCCAGAAGTCATTCCGGAGGCCGTCGCCGCCTGACCGTCGAGGACTGTCCTCGACACAGTTTTTTCACTAGCCCTCCGGGGCTAGTTTCTTTTTAAAATACAGTATCTATTGTGAGCAAGGTTCGACCTTGCTCAGGTACTACACCACAATTTTTTAACAATATTGGTACCTGACCCCAATTTCGCAATTTTCCAATTTCCTAAACCTCCAGATCTTTATCAATCAGTAATAAAAATGACAAAGACAATATTGTCTTTGCAAGTTGGCCGGAAACTTCTTCTTCTTTTGGGTGGGCGGAGAATATTCTATAAATATTTAACATCTCCATTAATGGCTTGTGTTTATCTGGGAGAATTTCTTTAATTTTTTTATATTTTTTATCTTTGTATTCCTCAGGTCTAAAAATCTTGATGATACCGCCCAGCGTTGCCTCCTTAAAACTTGCTCTGTAAAGCTTTTTATTTGTTCTTTCTAACAATTTATGCAATCTATATTCAACTGCAGAAACAGACATAACAACTGAACTAAGGTAACAGTGTGCGTTTAGGGCTCGCATTGACTCTTCAAGCCGTACTGCTTCGGTTAGCGCAATAGGTTTTATTCTCTCCAATACTTCTTTATCTAAACGCTTAAGGTGCGGAAGGAGATAACCGAGATGTTTCTGAAACTGTTTTTTAACCCGATTTGCTTCTGGGTTAACAATACCCCAAAATTGTTGTTCCAATCGATGAATCTGATTAGTCGGTACATCTAAATACGAAAGGAGCTCTACATAAAATTTTAAATGACCTCCCAGATGAGAAATCTTTGTCGAATAAGTATGTTGAAAAAAATGTTCGTCGACTTCTTTCGGATATCTTTTCAAAAAGCTCTCTGCAATTTTTGCAACATGCGGTTCTAAACCTTTTTGTTGTTTTATGAAGTAAATCATCACCTCATGTGAGGATGAGATTTTCTTTGAATTACTCTTTTCCATAAAATTTTACAGACAAACGAAGCTCGCAATTGCGTCGCCGTCGCGGAGTTTCATGATGCGGACGCCTTGAGTACCACGAGAGAGTGATGGAATTTCATTTACACCAGTGCGGATAACTTGGCCTTTCTGTGAGATGACAACCATTTCAGCATCAGAGTCGTCTGTCTTGCTGATGACACGTGCCGCGATCAATGGGCCGGTCTTTGGAGTTACTTTAACTGTCTTGATACCTGAGCCGCCACGGTTTTGGACTTTATATTCATCGGCTGGAGTTGTCTTGCCGTACCCGTTCTTTGAAACTACGAGCACTTCAACATTCTTTGCACCCTTCTGGACAACATCGGCACCGACGATAAAGTCGCCTGAGCCAAGTTTCATTCCGCGAACGCCACCGGCTGAGCGGCCCATTGGGCGGATGTCACTTTCTTTAAATCGGATTGATTGGCCTTTTGCAGATGAAAGGAAGATTTCATCGCCCTTCTCTACAAGGAGCGCTGCGATAAGTTCATCACCCTTCTGGAGTTTGATTGCAATAAGGCCACTGCGGCGAACGTCGTGGAAGGAAGCCGCATCAACTTTCTTAGCAACACCCTGCTTGGTGATCATATAGAGGAATTTCTCTCCCTCTTTTTCTATCTTGCGCATCGGAAGCACTGACGAGATTTTTTCTGCATCAGTAATAGAGAGGAAGTTCACAACAGCCTTACCCTTTGTAGAGCGTTTACCTTCTGGGACATCGTACATCTTTATCTGGTACGCCTTACCAAGGTCGCTAAAGAAGAGGAGGTCGCTGTGTGTAGATGTTGTAAGGAAGGTCGTTACAAAGTCTTCTTCTTTGGTGTTCAAGTCTATAACTCCAACTCCCCCACGCTTCTGGCGGCGGAATTCTTCTGGGTTGGTGCGCTTTACATAGCCACCCGCAGTGAGTACAAGCACCTGCTCTTCATCGGTGACCAAGTCTTCAACATTGATGACACCCGCCGAGCCTTTCATAACTTTAGTTTTGCGGTCATCAGCAAAACGCTTTGCAGCAACAACAATTTCTTCTTTGACGACACCGAGCATCTTCTTGTCGCTTGCGAGCAAGATGGTCCACTCTTTGATACGTGCCTGCACTTCATCGAGTTCGTTTTCAACTTTCTTGCGTTCCAAGTTCGCCAAACGTGAAAGGCGCATTTCCAAAATTGCCTGTGCTTGGATAGATGTGAATTTAAATTTCTTGATGAGGTTTACTTCTGCCTCTCCAACATCCTTCGATGCGCGGATGATTTTAATAACCTCATCGATATGGTCAAGAGCTTTGGTGAGACCGAGCAAGATGTGCTCGCGTTCCTGCGCCTTCTTAAGATCAAATTCTGTGCGGCGTTTTACAACTTCGCGGCGGTGTTTAATGAATTCCTGCAAAATGCCTTTGAGAGACATTGTCTGTGGAATACCATCAGCCAAAACCACCATGTTGAAGTGGAAGGTATCTTCAATGGCCGTGTGCTTGTAGAGGAAGTTCAAAACTTTCTGTGGGTGCGCACCGCCCTTCAAATCAATAACGACACGAATGTCTTTGGTTGATTCATCGCGAAGACCACGCACTCCTTCAAGTTTTTTATCACGCACCAAGTCTGCAATGCGCATAATAAGGTCAGCCTTGTTTACGCGATATGGAATCGACGTGATAACGATTTGGAAATCGCCTTTCTTGTTTTCAACAATTTCTGCATTGCCGCGAACGACAACACCACCCTTACCTGTTGAATATGCGTGCAACAAATCTTTCTTGTTGTATGCAACAGCACCCGTTGGAAAGTCTGGGCCTGAAACAAACTCCATCAAATCTTCTGTTGTGGCATCTGGGTTTTCTATCAAATGCGTAAGCGCATTCGTTACCTCTGTAAGGTTGTGTGGAGGAATGGACGTTGCCATACCAACGGCAATACCGAGGGTTCCGTTAAGCAAAATGTTTGGAACTGTTGCAGGAAGCACTTCTGGTTCCTGTTGAGTTGCGTCGTAGTTGGGGCGCCAATTAACAGTGTCCTTCTCAAGGTCGTTAAGCAAAAGCTCCGACATGCGCGACATCTTTGCTTCGGTGTAACGCATAGCAGCGGCCGAGTCGCCGTCGATAGAACCGAAGTTTCCTTGGCCAAGGATAAGTGGGTAACGCATTGAGAAATCCTGCGCCATCTTTACCATCGCGTCATACACAGACGCATCGCCGTGCGGATGGTACTTTCCGAGCACATCTCCAACTACTGCTGCTGATTTGCGGAAACGGGCACCAGGAGTAAGACCCATGCGGTGCATGGCATACAAAATGCGGCGGTGTACGGGCTTCAAGCCATCACGAACGTCAGGCAATGCGCGCGACGTGATAACGCTCATCGCGTAGTCCAAATACGACTCGCGCATTTCTGTTGAAATATTGCGCGCTACGATGCCTTGTGGATTCTGTTCTGCGCCAGCTGGCGGATTTGTTTCTTGTTTTGCCATACCTTAATAGTTACTAAACGTAGTAGTTGTTGTACCAACTACCTCAATTCCAGTCTGTGAAGTATCGCCGACGGCACCCGCTCCTGCAAGCTGTGTCTGTTGATCATTATTTGCAACCTGTCCAGAATTTACCGATGTTCCAAAGCGTACTCCCAACGTCGTTACCCACACTACAAACGCAAGCGCTGTAAACAGCCCCGCAAATTGCACCGCATGTTGGCGGCGATGATGTGGGGCTTTTGCTTGTACGTGTTTGACGTATTTGTTGTACATAACGCTATGCTGTGAGAACCACGATTTCCCCCTCCTTACCATCAAGATCTTTTTTCTTAACGGTAAATTTGTCCATTGGCTCTACTTTGTCTACACCCGCTTCCTTCAAGAACGACTTAAGCGCTGCTGCTTCGTAGTGCATGGGGATGATTACCTTTGGTTCTAGCTGTACAGCGAGCTTGTACGCATCGGCATAGTCGAGAACACCTTCCCCGCCGATTGGAAGGAAAAGAATGTCTATATTGTCGAGCTCCTGCTTTGCCGCCTGGGGCATCTCTGTCGTGCCAAGTGCGCCAAGGAAGCAGAGGTTCATGCCCTCAAACGCAATTCCATAAATAGTATTGATGTGTTTTCCACCTCCATAGGTAGACTCAGATCCAAACCCGCGAACTGCGATTTCTTTTACTTCATATTCGCCAGGGCCAGAGACAACGAAAGGCTCGCGTTCACCAAAAGCAGCATTTTCAACACCGTTAAAGTCTTCGTGGTTCTGGCTTACGAGAACGATGTCTGAACCAAATCGTACGCTTTTTTGTTTTGAATCTTTAGAAGGAAGGTTAAACGCGAGGGTAAGCTCTCCCTGCGAAATCTTGAAGCACTGGCCTCCCATATAGTTGATAACCATACCTTCATTTTATCATAATTTGGCTTAAAAAGACACCTAATTGACGCCTAAAATTTGGCACGGTATAGTGTCAGTCCTTAGATCTTTCTGGAGCAACGACCACATGAGCAGCACTCCTCCCGCGCGTCCTCAGCAGCAGGAACGCGAACGCACGAACGACCGTGAACGCCAGCAGCGCGAACACGGCTGATCTCGCCAGCGGCCGGGGAGTCACGCACCCATGCCAAACGGCCGCTACGGGCCCCTCCTGACTTTGTCGGGAGGGGCCTTTTTCTTTTCTAGATCTAGATATTCACTTCTGCCCCTTGCATGAATTCTACACATTGGTAGAGTTTAGGAGTTCGCGGCATTCCGCCGACGGAACAGAAGGAGGCTCTTATGAAGCACTTCAGTCAGTCCTTTCCGATGCAGAAGAAGCACCTCGGCGCCAACAGCCTCGCCACCGGCAGCTCCCACGGCCTCAGCGCGACCGGCGTGAAGCTCGATCCGACCATGGCGAACATGACCGACCAGGCCGCCGCCGCCGGCCGTCTCGACGTCGACAAGGGCTGAACTGCAGCCGTACCTCTTCAATCCTGGGCTTCCCCAGGGCCAACCCGGGCCTCACAGAAATGTGAGGCCCATTCTTTTTTCTATAACGTTGCAAAATAGCCTTATATCCTATATATTCGAGCTAATAGAAAGCCCAGCTTTTTATTAGCGAGGGTGGAATTAACCTTTCGGATCGGCCCGGAAACCTCCATCTGACAATTACATAATTATATGAATGAAGTAGAAGAGGGTTCTATCCCTACGTCCGTAATGGCCATGTTCGCAGAACAGGCCCAAATGCCACCTAAGGAAGGTGACATTATTGAAGGTACAGTGTTGGCGCTCGACCGCGCAAAGCTCTATATCGACCTCCCACCGTTTGGTACTGGTGTTATCTTCGGCCGCGAATACATGAACGCGCGCGAAGTTATCAAGCGCATTAACGTTGGCGACATCATCGCTGCAAAGGTTATCGCAACTGACAGCAAGGATGGCTACATCGAGCTTTCTCTTAAGGAAGCACGCCAGGCTATCATCTGGGCAGAAGCAGAAGATGCAGTTCGCAACAAAACTCAGTTCGACCTCGTTATTAAAGAAGCAAACAAGGGCGGTCTCATCTTGGAATGGCAAGGTATCGCAGGCTTCCTCCCTGCCTCACAGCTTAAGGCTGAGCACTATCCTCGCGTTGCAGATGGCAACAAGGATGAAATTTTGAACGAACTCCGCAAACTTGTTGGACAGAAGCTTCCTGTTTCCCTTATCTCTGCAATTCCAAAAGAAGGTAAATTGATCTTCTCTGAAAAGGGTGCTGACGATAAAGAGAAGAAAGAAATCGTAGAACGCTATGTCGTTGGCGATGTTATTGAAGGCGAAGTCACAGGTATGGTTGACTTCGGTGTCTTCGTGAAGCTTGAAGAAGGCTTGGAAGGCCTCGTACACATCTCTGAGATCGACTGGGGCCTCGTAGACGACCCTCGCCACTTCTTTAAAGTGGGAGATAAGGTTGGCGTTAAGATAATCGACATCAAAGAAGGTAAAGTATCTCTCTCTGTGAAGCAGCTTAAGGCAAACCCATGGATGGAAGCTTCAGGTAAATACAACAAAGGAGACAAAGTTGAAGGCGTCGTTATCAAATTCAACAAACATGGTGCACTCGCATCTATTGAAGAAGGTATCGCAGGCCTCGTGCACGTGTCTGAGTTCGGCACTGAAGACAAGCTCCGCAGCTCGCTTGAACTTGGTAAGCGTTACCCATTCACCATTTCCCTCTTCGATCCGAAGGAAATGCGCATGGCGCTCTCATTTGGCACAGGCGAAAAGAAATAGATCAGTTCTACATAACAAAAACCCCGCACAATGCGGGGTTTTTGTTTTATTGTTTTGAATGGATTTCCATCGTTGCCTTGTCGCGACCTTCGGTTACCAAAAGCTCAAGAGCATCGCGAACAAGTTTTTTTGCCTTCTTTAATTTGTCTTGCTCTGTTGCTTTAAATTTTCCAAGCACAAAATCTACGACATCTTTCTCGCCTGTTGGTTTTTTAAGTTTGCCTGATGGAGTTGCAGGCGAGATGCCGATGCGGATACGCACAAAGTCTTTTGTCTTAATTGCTTTGTGGATGGAATTAATGCCATTGTGTCCACCCGATGATGAACCAAAGGATAGTTTTACTTTCCCAAGCGGAAGATCGAGCTCATCCTGCAGCACAACAAGCTGCTCTGCTTGTTTTTTGGATGTCACAAGCTTCTTAAACGCCGCGCCGGAGTTATTCATATATGTGTCAGGCAGAAGGATAGTAACTTTCTTACCAAATAGTTTGCCCTTCTCCCCTTCTTTCTTATCAATAGCCATCAAAAAATCACGTCCGATATTGTGGCGCGTGCCATCGTACTCTTTTCCTGGGTTTCCAAGACCTGCAATAATCCAACTCATGTAGCGGAATTGTAGCAGAAACTTGCATGTTCTAAAAAGAGGACTACAATGTCTCCATGCAAGAGGAGAAACGTGAGAATTTTTTCACCGAACTCCTGAAATTTGGAATACTCGCGCTCGTTATTGTCGTACCTATACGACTTTTTATTGCGCAACCCTTCATTGTGTCGGGAGTTTCAATGGTTCCTACCTTTGAAGACGCTCAATATCTCATCATTGATGAGTTTACGTACCATTTTGAGAAGCCTAGCCGTGGCGACGTCATCGTATTCCGCTACCCAAAAGATCCTACGCAGTTTTTTATCAAGCGCATCATCGGCCTACCCGGTGACCAAGTTCATATTTCCTCCGCAGGCATTTCAGTAACAAAGGAGGACGGTACAGTACTAGACCTCGACGAGTCATATGTGGTTAACCAAGGCAACGGCAACGAACAAACCTATACTGTTCCAGAAAATAGCTACTTCGTACTAGGAGACAACCGACCTGAAAGTTCCGACAGTCGCGCATGGGGGTTTGTACCCCGCGAAAATATCGTGGGCCGCGCATTTGTAAGACTGCTTCCCGTCCAAACTGCTGCTCTGTTCCCTGGGTTTGCCACAGAGCCGCAGTGATTATTTAAATAAAGAGAAACGACGAATATATGAGCGCACCGCAACGACTTTCCCCAGCCTCGTTCATTAAACACGCCGCAGATGTTTCAAACTTTTACGGATTCAAACCGATGAAGGAGGTTGAGCGTGGCGTACCGCGCGCATTGCGTGTAAAAGGCCCGCACTCGTTCACCACAACAACAGCCCTATCCTCTTCGTACTTTGCACAAAAGCCTACACAACCAGTACTTAGTTTTTACGCATCTCACACACCTTCACACTTACCTGGTCTCTATGTACCAAAAGAAACCGGAGAGTTTGGTTTGCAGGTAGTTGGCGCAGACGACAGCCTCGGTGAAATAGTTGTACTCAAAACATTGTTCGCAATTTTAAATGAGTGTGGCGCAAATGTTGGGAAACTTCGCATCAACACACTTGGGGACCGCGACTCAAAACTCCGCTTTGAACGCGAGCTCTCAGCGTTTGCACGTAAGCGCGCAAATGAGATGAGCGAATGCTGCCGTGCCGGGAGCGCTCAGAACGCATTGGCACTTTATAGATGCACTAACAATTCATGTCGCGACCTTGTACGTGAAGGTCCTCGCACGATGAACTTCCTTTCGGAAAAAAGCCGTGTTCACTTTAAAGATGTACTCGAGCATATCGAGCGCCTCGGATTCCCCTATGAACTTGACGACCTTCTTGTCGGAGACGACCGTGACCCACGCCTGGTATTTGAACTTGATCTGGAGACCCCTGACGCAACAGTGCTTTCCGTTGTTGGTGGCCGCCACGACGACTACGTACGCAAGGTGACAGGTAAAAAAGAAGGAAGCTTGGTATCAGCAAGTATATTCTTCCGCAATAACGGCATTGCTCGAGCCCACTTCGCCCCAACCCCAACAGCTAAAATACCGAAGGTCTACTTTGTACAGCTCGGACTCCGCGCAAAGCTTGAAGGTCTAGCCGTAGTAGACATGCTCCGCGATGCAGGAATGCCTGTATCCCAGTCATTTGATGCAAAAAGCCTGACACCACAACTTGAGTCCGCAAAGGCACAGGGCGTCTCCCACCTACTTATCATGGGTCAGCGTGAGGCCCTCGACCGCACCGTCATCGTCCGTTCTGCCACCAATTCCTCTCAGCAAATCGTCCAACTTGCGGCCCTACCCCGATTTTTGAAGGGAATTAAGTAGCAACTTGCGTAAAAGTGCCTTGCTGTGGTATTGTTTCTCGGCATATGGCAACAAACGCAGAGGTACAAAAGAATGATAACGAGACGCCGATAAACCTTATCCGACGCTTTTCTAAGCGCGTACAGGGTGCCGGTGTTATTTCTGAGCTCCGTGGCCGTCGTTACCACTCACGCGTTAAATCACGTGAAGTACGCCGCGCACAGACCCTCAAGGTCATCAAGCGCCGCGAAAACGTCAAAGAACTCATCAAGCTTGGCAAAATGCCTGAGCGCCCTGTCCGTGGACGCCGCCGCTAAACGTTTGCGAATCTCCTATAAAAAAATAAAAGACGAAGTGTTAGGCAAGGAATACGACTTATCCCTTGCCTTTTTGTCTGCCTCAGAAATGCGCGACGTAACGATCCGCACAAAAAACAAAGACAAGGTTTCTAATGTTCTCTCCTTCCCACTCTCAAAAACTTCCGGCGAGATACTTATTTGCAGAAAGGCAGCGGCGCCCTTCAGCGTCGGCTATTTGTTTATCCACGGCCTCTTTCATTTAAAAGGCTTCAAACATGGTGTTAGAATGGAAACTCAAGAGCGCAGAATTTTGAAACAATTCAAGCTCAGAATGCATGAGCAAAATAGTCACAGGAATTGATGTTGGCACGTACCATGTAAAAGTGGTTATTGCAGAGAGCGCGGATGACCCACGCCAGCCTCCACGTATTCTAGGTACGGGATATGCAGAAAGCCGTGGCGTGAAAAATGGCTATATCATCTCTCAGGCAGAAACTACTCGTTCCATTGCAGCCGCCGTTGCGCAAGCCTCTAAGGCCGCTCATACAAAAGTTAAGCGCGCATACGTTAGCATTAGCGGTATTGGCGTAGACGAAGCATTTTCACGCGGAGAAACGGTTGTTGAACGTGGCGACTCCGAGATTACTGAACGCGACATTCCTCGCGCTATTGCAGCAAGTGAAAAATCTCTGGCACCTGCTGCGATTGTAAATAGAAAAATAATTCACACCATCCCTCTTCGCTTCTCTGTTGATGGCGTCAAAGTGATGGGCCGCTCTCCTGTTGGAATGAAGGGCATGCGTATTGCCGTTGAGTCTCTTTTTATCACCTGCCTCGACAGACATGTCAGCGACCTAGTCTCCGCCGTAGAAGAGGCTGGGGTTGAAGTGGAGGACGTTGTAGCTGGACCTCTTGCCGCAAGCTTCGTCGCTCTTACCAAAATGCAGAAGCGTGTTGGGTGCATACTTGCAAACATCGGCGCTGAGACGTTTTCAATAATAGTATTTGAAGACAACACACCGATATCTATAAAAGTGTTCCCCGTTGGAGCAGCAAACATCACCAACGAGCTCGCGCTTGGTCTCCGCATTGCTCCAGAGGATGCAGAGCAACTCAAACAAGGCGCAGTACTCGGTGCTCCATTTCCAAAAAAGAAAATAGATGACATCATCGCAAAAAAAGTTTTAGAGATGCTTAAACTCGCTGAAGCACATTTGAAAAAAATAGGTAAAGACGAATTGCTTCCTGCAGGAATTGTTCTAACAGGCGGAGGTTCGCTTATTCAAGGCGTTGCAGACCTGGCAAAAACAGCACTACGCCTCCCTGCCCGCACCGCATCTCTTGCAGAAGGCGCGGCAACTAAAATGCAACTTAAGGATGGTTCTTGGGCTGTAGCCTATGGCCTCACCCTTTGGGGCCTCACATCAGGCGGAGATTTAGAAGTACGCGACGATAGCACGTTCGGAGATATTGTCCGCAGCCTCTGGCGTTGGTTCAAAAAGTTCCTTCCTTAGACTCAAAACAAAAGAGTGTTTTGTCAAAGTTTGCATCCATACCAGAAGTGGTATACTTCGCGCACGCATTATTTAATGAAAAAGCAACACCCTATGGCACAAGTACAACCAGACATTGAAGCGTTCGCACGGATCCGAGTCGTCGGTGTAGGGGGTTCGGGCAAAAACGCTGTCAATCACATGGTTGAAAGCAAAGTCCGCGGGGTAGATTTCATCTCCATCAATACCGATGCACAAGATTTGCATCACTCTCTCGCAAAAAAGAAAATTCACATTGGTAAAAACCTTACACGCGGTCTTGGTGCCGGAATGAATCCAGAAATCGGCAAGCGCGCAGCAGAAGAGACAAAAGAAGAAGTTCAACAGTCGCTTAAAGGTTCTGACATGGTGTTTATCGCAGGAGGAATGGGTGGCGGCACTGGTACAGGCGTCGCTCCAGTCGTTGCAAAAACTGCAAAAGAACTCGGCGCACTTACTGTCGCTGTTGTTACAAAACCGTTTGCATTCGAAGGCCAGCAGCGCATGCGTTTGGCAGAACAAGGCTTGGAAGAACTTCGCCGCGAAGTTGACGCCCTTATCGTTATTCCAAACGACCGCATCCTCGCAACTGTTGCAAAGGACACCACTCTCAAAGCAGCGTTTGCTGCGTGCGACGATGTGCTTAAACAAGCTGTAGAAGGAATTTCTGACCTCATCACCCACCCAGGTATCATCAACGTCGACTTCGCCGACGTACGAGCAGTTATGGAAAACTCAGGCTCAGCTCTTATGGGTATCGGCATTGCGTCAGGTGAAAACCGCGCTGCAGTTGCTGCAAAGGCTGCTGTTTCATCTCCCCTTCTTGAAATCTCAATCAACGGCGCAAAGGGCGTGCTCTTTGCAATCGCAGGTCAGGACGACCTCGGTATGATCGAAGTACACGAAGCAGCAAAGATCATTACTGAATCTGTAGATCCAAATGCAAAGATTATCTTCGGCGCAATCAAAGACGAAAAACTTAAGAAAGGCGAAGTTCGCGTAACTGTTATCGCAACAGGCTTCCCAGCAGCAGGTATCGCACCACGCGGCACACCACTCTTTACATTCAGCGGCCGCGAAACAAAAGAAGTTGATGTTCCACCAATTGGCAAAATCTTCAACACTCCAGCTCCTGCTCCAAAAGAAGTAGAAAAAGAGGAACCTAAGAAACCTGTTGTTGAGGCTCCAGTAGAGCCCAAACTTAAGAAAGAAGATGACGAAGAGGATGAATGGGGTGCTGTACCTTCCTTCCTACGCCGTCCTAAGATAAAATAAGTCGATGTACGACTTAGCGATAATTGGTGGTGGCCCAGCAGGTGTCGCCGCGGGAGTCTATGCTGCCCGCAAACAACTGAAGACTGTATTTATTGCAGAAAGCATCGGCGGACAGAGCATTGACTCTGCTGAGATTCAAAACTGGATCGGCACTCCTGCAATTTCTGGCATGGACCTTGCAAAAAGTTTGGAAGCGCATCTTAAAGCATATGCGGGAGAATTCGTAGATCTCAAACTAGGGATTCGTGGGGACAGGGTAGAAAAAATTGCAGGCGGTTTTTCTATAACAACTTCAAAAGGTCCTATCGAGGCAAAAGCGGTACTTATCTCAACCGGCGGTTCGCGCCGCAAGCTCACCGTGCCTGGCGCTGCAGAGTTTGAAAACAAGGGGCTTACCTACTGCGCATCATGTGACGGCCCTCTCTTTGCTGGCCAAGATGTAATAGTCGTCGGTGCCGGCAACGCAGGTTTTGAAAGTGCTGCTCAACTGCTTGCCTACTGCAAATCCGTCACGCTCCTAAACCGCAGCGCAGAATTTACTAAAGCAGACGCTTCAACGGTGCAGGCGGTAATGGCGCATGCAAATTTTAAAGCGCTTTCAAGCACAGAACCTATAGAAATAAAAGGCGGCCCTTTTGTAAAAAGCATGGTTGTAAAGAATTCAGAAACTGGAGAGACAACAGAACTTGCAGCAACAGGTATTTTTGTTGAAATCGGCATGATCTCAGCAACAGGACTTGTAGAGGGCCTTGTAGATATGGACGAGCACAAACACATTAAAGTTGATCCGAGAAATCAGCGCTCGTCAGTAGATGGAATTTGGTCTGCAGGCGACTGCACAGATGGCCTCTACCACCAAAACAACATTGCTGCAGGCGATGCTGTAAAAGCACTCGAGGATATCTACTACTGGGTCAAAGCGCAGTAATTTTTGCGTTTTTGACAAAAAAACGATATATTGGCGCAGTGCTTTAGGTTCGTATGGCCCTATCGTCTAACGGTTAGGACGCCGGCTTTTCAAGCCGTTAATCGGGGTTCGATTCCCCGTAGGGTCACAAGGACAGAATTAAGGAGAGGTGGCTGAGTGGTCGAAGGCACCGGTTTCGAAAACCGGCATCTGGGAAACTGGATCGAGGGTTCAAATCCCTCCCTCTCCGCACACACGTAATGTAGTGGTAAGCTAACTATATGTTAGGACTGCATCATCTGCACCAGCGCAGAAAAAGAATCGCAGAACAACCGCGCACGGTTCACGTAATACTAAGTAAGGCAAAAATAGATTTGCTCATATACATTGCGGCTTTTGTCGGACCGTTGGCACTGTTGCCGCAGGTGATTAATGTATACGCGACCCGCGACACCTCCGGTCTCTTTTTGCCTACATGGTGCATGTTTGGGGTATTGAATTTTCTGTGGATCCTCTACGGTCGTGTGCATAAAGAAAAACCTATTGTCATAACAAACACAGCGCTCATGGTACTTAACTTTTCTGTAGCCGCTGGCATTGTGCTTTTTAGTTAACACATATGAAGAAAAATCCTCACAGCCTTCCACGGAAAGCATATTTTACTACTCGGTCATTTTTGCGGTATTGGTACAGTCCTAAGGAAGTCCCAGCCCCTCGCCCAACACAAGGTCTCAAAATTGCTTTTATCCATAGCGATAAAAAAATTGCGACCGGTGCACATCATATAAACGAACTGATGAGTAAGGCCTTGGTAGAACGTGGGGCCCGTGTAAAAAGCTTCTACCCACGCCGACAGCTAACCGACACGCCTGTGCATCTCAAAGGCATTGCAAACATTTTATTCTTCCATTCGCTGCTCGAACACAAGGAAGAAATATTAAAGAATCACATTATTCAAGGCACGACATATACACCCCTACCCTTCCTGTCATTTGATGTGCCAGTCGTGTGCCACTTTGGTTCAACAATACGAGGATACCTTGATGCGGTGCCGCCCACGAAACAGCTGCCAAAAGAGGAGCTAGCTGTCTTCAAAGAACTAGCAAAGCTCAACATAATACCTGAACTCGACCTCAACACCTTTCGCCCAATGGAGGATGTTGCAGACATAGAAGCCATCGCGGCGGCACGGGCATCCGCTTGCATCGCCACCTCCCAGCGAGTGCGAGACGAGCTTATGGCCATGGAAGTACCTGCTGAACAGATTACAGTGATACATAATGCAATCGAGGATTATTGGTTTTCGACAACCAAACCGGAAAAGCCAGCAGCGCCACATCTAATATTTTTAGGGCGTCTTGGTAACGATGTATTCACCCTAAAGCTGAAAGGTTTCTCCCGTTTAGTTAATTTTTACCGTGCATTTCCAGACATACCAAAAACCACGGTCTGCATGACCGCGAACCGCGAACTCAAGGAGTGGCTGCGCGTAACATTCCCCAAGCACTACATGTATACAAACCTCCGCAAAGACCTCATCCCAGGAGCGTTGGCTCCGCTTTATGGAAGCATCATGTTTTTGTCGTCACGGTATGAAGGATTTTCGCTTAGCCTTATTGAGGGAATGTCTCAAGGATTGGTTCCTATCGCGTACCCGGTAGGAGTAGTTCCTGAAGTCATTAAAGACGGAGAGAATGGGTATATCGTCTTTTCGCAAGAAGAGGCAATCGCTCGAACAAAAGAACTCCTCGCCGACGAGCAAAAACGTCTGAAGATGGCCCAAGCAGCACAAGTCGCAGCGCAAAACTTTCGAAGCAAGAACATTGCTGTGCAATTGCTGACACTGTACCACTCACTCCGAGAAAAGAACTCGAAAAGACAGAGGACCCTTCAGGCCTAAAAAGGAAATAGGCCCGAAGGCCTATTCTGCGGGTGTTTGGCGTGAGGTTTCTTGGACTGGCCATAAAAGTTCAGTCCAGAAGAACACGCCGATACATGTGACGATCAAAAAAGGATTACCCGTCTTACATGCCTGCGCCAGGATCTCCTGACGATTTTTGGTGAAACGATCTTGCTTCTGTTGTGCAACCATACGTCACCTCCACCTTCCCCTCTAAGTATACTCCTGACAAAAAGGGCTTTTTTTGGTATTGTCGGTTTACGCGCGGTTAGCTCAGTTGGTAGAGCATCCCCTTGACGTGGGGAGGGTCACAGGTTCGAGTCCTGTATCGCGCACCAATGAAAATTCTAGCTATAGAAACGTCCTGCGACGAAACGGGTGCGGCGCTTGTTGAGGGCCAAAAAACTGAAACCGGTTTTATATTCAAGCAGCTTGGTAATGCAGCTCTCAACTCCCAAGCAAAATTGCATGCAGAGTATGGTGGCGTATACCCCAACCTCGCCAGACGCGAGCACGAGAAAAACCTTCCTATTATCTTGGAGCAGGCGCTTCAGCAAACAGAGGGTTCAGAGATTGATGCGATTGCAGTAACCCAGGGCCCAGGTCTTGAACCTGCGCTTTGGGCTGGCATTATGTTTGCAGAAGCGCTCGCGAAAGAGAAAAATCTACCGCTCATTCCAACAAATCACATGGAGGGACACTTGGTCTCCTCTCTTGTTCAAGATGGGAAAATGGAAAACGTTCAGCTTCCTGTGCTTGGGCTTTTGATTTCCGGCGGACACACAGAATATGTGTTGATGAAGAACTGGTTTGAGTATGAAGTCATAGGAGAAACGCAGGATGACGCCGTTGGAGAAGCGTTTGATAAAGTAGCACGCATGCTTGGACTTCCCTACCCTGGCGGCCCGGAGATTTCAAAACTTGCGGAGCACGCACGCAGTGGAGGAGAAAACTCTTCTGTGAAGCTGCCTCGCCCCATGATCCACGACAAAAACTTGAATGTTTCTTTCTCAGGACTCAAGACTGCCGTGCTGTACATGCTACGCGATGCAGGCGGGATACATACACTAAGCGCAGGCCAAGTGGCGGCAATTGCATTGGAATTTGAAAATGCTGTTGGCGACATCTTTATCTCAAAGACTCGTAGAGCGCTTGAAGAAACTGACGCAAAAACATTTGTTATAGGAGGCGGTGTTGCTGCAAACAAATACTTGCGCGCACGTCTGGTGAAATTTTTGGAGGATGAGTTCCCTAATGTAGAGATGCGTCTGCCAGAACTCTCCATAACTGGCGACAACGCTGTGATGATAGCGGAAGCCGCTCTTGCTCGTGCGCTCTCTGGTATAGATGATGTCGCTAAAGAGCCTGTCCGAGCCTACAGCAACAGGTTCTCGATTTTACCGCCTAAATAAACTACAATTGGCACATGCCAGAAAAGGTTCCGGAAAAGTTTAATACGCCCTACCAACCGCAAGATACCGAAACCGCCATATATAAAAAGTGGGAGGAAAGCGGCTTTTTCAACCCAGACAACTTGCCAGGTGAACGCACCGAACCTTTCACCATCATCATGCCGCCACCTAACGCGAACGGCTCACTCCATGCCGGCCACGCGCTCTTTGTAACCCTCCAGGACATCATGGTTCGCTTTGCCCGCATGCAAGGTAAAAAAACACTTTGGTTGCCAGGCGCAGACCATGCAGGATTTGAAACTCAAGTAGTGTATGAAAAGAAGCTCGAGAAAGAAGGTCGTTCGCGTTTTGATATGCAACCTCAAGATCTCTACAAAGAGATTTTGGACTTCACTCTCTCTAACAAGTCATTTATGGAAGGCCAGATTCGTCAACTCGGCGCATCATGCGACTGGTCACGCGAAACATTTACGCTTGATGAAAAGGTTATAAAAACCGTCTATAGCACTTTCAATAAGTTGAATGACGATGGCCTTCTCTACCGAGGTTCGCGCATTGTGAACTGGTGCCCTAAACACCAGACATCTCTTTCAAATTTGGAAACCGAACGCGAGACCCGTACGGATAATTTCTACTATCTAAAATACGGACCGTTTGTTATCGCAACAGCGCGCCCTGAAACAAAGTTTGGCGACAAATATGTTGTCATGCACCCAGATGACGCACGCTACGCACAATATAAACAAGGAGACCAGTTTGATCTTGAATGGATCAACGGCCCTATTACAGCGACTGTGATCAAAGACGAGGCTATTGATATGGAGCTTGGTACTGGAGTAATGACCATTACCCCATGGCACGACCAAGCAGACTTTGATATTGCCTCTCGCCACAGACTCCCCTTTGAGCAAATTATCGACTGGCGCGGCAAACTTCTCCCAATTGCAGGAGAATTTGCAGGAATGAATATAAAAGAAGCTCGCACAAAGATCGTCGAGAAACTTCAAACAAAAGGTTTGGTTGAAAAGGTGGATGAAAAATATACTCACGAAGTTCCAGTCTGTTACAAATGCAACCGAGAAATCGAACCTCAGGTGCGCCCTCAGTGGTTCGTAAAGATGAAACCGCTCGCAGAGCGTGCCATTGCCGCTGTTAAGAATAAAGAAGTTCATGTCGTAACAGAAAGCCATGAACGCGTACTACTACACTGGTTAGAGAATATCCAAGATTGGAATATCTCCCGCCAAATTATTTGGGGTATCCCAATCCCAGCATGGAGTAAGGGCGACGAATGGAAAATTCAGGAAGAAACTCCGGGCGAAGGTTGGGAGCGCGACCCTGACACATTCGACACTTGGTTCTCATCCGGACAATGGCCATTCGCAACGCTTGGGTACCCAGACAACTCTGATTTCAAAACATTTTACCCAACCAGTGTTATGGAGACTGGTGCTGACATCATTTTCTTCTGGGTTGCCCGCATGCTCATGCTTGGACTCTACTGCACGGGAGAAGTTCCCTTTAAAGAGATATATCTTCACGGCCTTGTTCGTGACGCGAAAGGTATGAAGATGAGTAAGAGCAAAGGTAATGTTATTTCCCCTCTTGAGATCTCAAATGAATATGGAACCGATGCATTACGCATGGGTCTTGTGGTAGGTAACACGCCAGGAACAGACTTAAACCTCGACCCTCACAAGATTGGCGCGTACAAAAAATTTGCCAATAAACTCTGGAACGTTACTCGCTTTGTGCTTTCTCAAGAAAATACTGGTGAAGTAAAACAAGACTTGAAAGAAGAGTTTGAAGCAATGGCAGCGGATGTTACGAAGGACATGGAGGAGTATCGCATCTACATGGCAGCAGAAAAACTCTATCACTATGTATGGGACCGCTTTGCAGCTGAGATTTTGGAGGAAAGTAAAGGCAAGCCAGAGTATGGCGCAACGCTTTACTATATTTTGACGAACGTACTTAAACTTCTTCATCCTTTTATGCCATTTATTACAGAAGAAATTTGGCAAAGTGTATCAGAGAAGGACTCACTGTTGATGGTCGAGGCTTGGCCAACAAAGTAGGCGTTATACTAACTGAATGAGTCCAGCAGTTCTTTTGACTGCATTTTTAGGCGGTGTACTACCAGCGTTTATCTGGCTGTTTTTTTGGTTACTTGAAGACAGAGCCCATCCGGAACCTAAGCGATATATTTTCTACTCCTTTCTCGCCGGTATGGGTGCCGTTCTCCTAGCGCTTCCGCTTGAACGTTTTGCTGCGGGCTATTTCTCCATGAACAACTTCACCCTCTTTCTCTCGTGGGCAACGATAGAAGAGCTTCTTAAGTTCGGTGCAGCGTACTTTGTAGCACTACGCTTTGCTGTATATGACGAACCGCTCGATGCAGTTATCTATATGGTTACAGCAGCGCTTGGTTTTTCAGCTCTAGAAAACGCACTCTTCCTCTGGAGCCCTCTCCAACAAGGAGATGTGTTGCGCGCATTGGTCACTGAAGATTTGCGCTTCATGGGCGCAACACTCCTCCACACGCTTGCGTCAGTTACCGTCGGCATTTCACTCGCACTTTCGTTCTATATGCGCGCCGCAATACGAAAACAATACGTCATCGTAGGAGTTGTCCTTGCAATATTGTTGCATACCACTTTTAATTTTTTTATACTGAAGTCAGGAAACTCAGCAACATTTTGGATCTTCCTGTGCATTTGGATCGGCATTGTTGCGGCGTTGCTTATGACTGAACGAATTAAACAGCCGATTAAAGAATATTGTTAAACCCTCATGGCAAAAGAAAAACGATCACTATTTGAATGGCTTACTGGCGGCACCGCTGCTGATAACGATTATTCTTTTGAAGACTTAGAAAGTGGTGGCTCGAGCTACGCTTCTAAAACTCCCGCTAAAGAAAAACATCTCAACATTGCTATAGAAGACACTACTGTTGCAGAAGAACCAGATGGAGAGCTTGCTGTAGACGTCTACCAGACACCTACGCACATCATCATCAAGGCTATGATTGCCGGCGTACGCCCTGAAGATCTCGATGTTTCAATAACACGCGACATGGTTACCCTACGCGGTAAGCGCGAACGCCACACAGAAGGCACTGCAGGAGATTTCTTCTTCCAGGAACTCTACTGGGGTTCATTTTCTCGCACCATCATTCTTCCTCAAGAAGTTGAAATAGAAGAAGCAGAAGCAACTGAGAAGCACGGGCTTCTTAGCATCAAGCTTCCGAAACTCGACAAAGGCCGCCAAGCTAAGTTGAAGATTAAGTCTAACTAGACTACATAAAAAGTCCCCGTTTCAGGGAGATATACCTCGCCCTTCCACGGGAACTTTTTATTTTGTCTTACGCTGCTGTGCCTGGGGCCAGGATCGAACTGGCGACCCCTTCCTCTTCAGGGAAATGCTCTACCAACTGAGCTACCCAGGCGGTACAAAGAGATACTACCAAAATTAAGGCTGATTTCCAAACTGCTTTAGGAACTCCGCAAACTGGGCCCCGTAGCTTTCAGCCTGCTGACCGCTCATACCTATTTGGTTATATATCTCTGTAGCTTTCTCAACGTATGGCTGTAGGTAGTAATAGTACGCCGCACCTGAAACTGCAATTATGATGATCCACCATACTATCGAGAAAAATCTCCCCCATCGTGCAGACGAGCGTATACCGCGCAATATGCGATTGTTTTCTTCTGTAAGCGCCAGCGTTTTCTTTACCAAATCGCGCGTCTCTTCGTCATTTATATCGACAGACATACTGAAATAATACCACGCTGCACATAGTAAGGACGTGATAAGATTTACATAAAGATGCGACTACACGCTCACAACAAACGCGGCTTTACACTTATAGAACTCTTGGTTGTTATCGCCATCATTGGTATTTTGGCATCAATCGTCCTCACATCACTTGAAAGTGCTCGTGCGAAGGCGCGGGACTCGCGTCGCCTAACTGAATTAAAAGAGGTGGAAAAGGCCGTTGCCCTTTACGAACTCGAAAACGGAGCATATCCATCTACGAGTAATGCTTGGTGGGGAACGTGCTCAAGCTACGGAAGCCACCCGACTTCTGGCTCCACAGGATGGGTGCCAAATCTTGCACCAACATACATATCCGTATTACCCGCCGACCCTAAGCCAGTTGGAAACAACGGCTGTTATCTTTATAGGTCCAACGGCACCAACTACATGCTTCTCGCGTATCTCACTGTTGAAACGTATCCGACCGTGACTACAAATCCGATACCGCGTCCGAGCACAGACGGATCGGCAACAACCTGCGGAGGCGATCCCGGCTACCAATTCACGTTTGCAAAATACACACCAGGAGGGATGTGCTGGTAGAAGTTTCTATATTATCTAGTGCCCTCGGTAGGAATCGAACCTACATCTACTCCTTAGGACGGAGCTGTTCTATCCATTGAACTACAAGGGCCAATGCAAAACCGACCACGAGGGTCGGTTTTGAGTATGCGACAGATTCAGAGATTTTGCTACGCCTCAATACCGAGCTTACCGGCTACTTTTTCACGGTCAAAACCAACCATAAGATCTTCTCCGATCTTGATAACCGGTACGCCGAGCTGGCCTGTAAGGTTGATCATTTCTTCGCGCTTTTCAGCGTCGGTTGAAACATCGTATGCGGTATATTCAACATTCTTTTCAGCGAAGAATTCCTTTGCGAGCTTGCAGAAGTGGCATGTAGGGGTCGTGTAGATAGTTACAGGCTTCATACAGTTTTGATTATCGTTATATGGCTAATTATATCACTAAAACCCTAGATTTTCTTTGACTAAAAGTATCGTTATGCTGCGCCCTGTATAGGTTGGTTCTGCGTGGAATATAAACTCTTTATTGAGCGCAGTGCCACCCATACCAACTGACTTCATGCGCTCATCCTCAAGCGGCACGACGTGCTCACGGAGACGTGCGCGCGCATCCTCGAGAGTTGGAACAATCTTATTCGTGCCTACAATAAAGATAACGTTTGGAGAGCTGAATACAATGTGTGGAAGCTGGCTGCCTGAGTTAGATGCAATAACTAACTCACCTGTCTCTGCCATCGCATGCACGCTGCCGAGATAGAAATCGGACAAAAGCGCTTGGCGTCTTAACTCGTTTTGTTTTACTGGGTCTTTTTCATTAACAATACCTTCGTGCACATTGTTCCAGCCATGTTGCCCACCCTTTAAATAGTCTATGTACCCTATCTGCTGGAGCGTTGTAGAAGCACCGTTCATCACTGACGCTCCTGCGGGTACAAGTTCTTTAATTTTTGCAAACGCCTCTTCTTTAGTGCTGACAATAATGGGTTTAAAGTTGCGCGCCTCAAGAGCTGCCACTGTACTTGTAAGTGCTTCTTCAGAAGCTAGTGTGTTGTAATCCATGCATCTAGTATAATCCTGTACTTTACTTTGTAAAGTATTTACAAATTGCTATACTGTGGGCATGTCATCTTCAGACCCCTGCCCGGTACAGAAAACGGCTGTTCTCCTCTCAGATACATGGACCATGCTTATTATTCGTGACCTGCTTGAAGGAGAGCAGCGTTTCTGCGACCTTGAGCGCTCGCTCGAGGGTATTTCCACCCGCACGCTGACAAACAAATTAAAGAAACTAGAAGAAGACAAGCTTATACGCAAAACAGAGAGCGGGTGCTATGAAGCCACAGATAAAGGCAAAGGTCTGCGCACTGTCGAAACTGCTATGCGCCGATATGGAGAGAAGTATCTTTAAATGCTAAAATCCGCTTGCAAAGCGAGTGTAGTTTAGTGGCAGAACTGGTGCTTCCCAAGCATCGGGCGGGAGTTCGATTCTCCCCACTCGCACATTTACCAAGAAAAGAGTGTGTGGAATAGCGCCTTAAGCCAGCCTTTTTGTGCTGTGTTTCCAGAAGCCGTTGTTGAAGCCTGGGCCACTATCTGGACAACCCCCTCTCCAGGCTTAACAACGCCATAATGTTCGCGTAAAAGGGCTTCCTGGCCCCTTGGGGAGGAAAGCTGCCCCACTGAGGCGGAGATGGTCTTTTTTTGAGCCTCTAGGGTTGCTAGGCGAGCCTCAGCATCCTGCTGGCCTGCAGTGGCTGTATTGAGGCGTCCGTACATATCCCAGGCAGCCCGCACCATGACAACAGTAAAGGCTAGTAACAGAAGAGCTCCTGCAAATCGCAGGCAGAAATTGAGCAATTCTGCTCTTTTACTCCGATGCTTTTTGAACTCCCTCATATATGCTATTGTATCAGCTATATGTTTAGCAAAAACCAGAAAAAACAGAAACGCATCATGCAAATCTTTACCGGCGTCTTAGGCGTCCTGGTAATTCTAAGTATGGTCCTCTCCTACTTTGCGATGCTCGTTTAAGGGAAATTGAGAAATATTTCAGTATCCTTTTTGATACTGTTAGCGAACCATCGCAGATACCAATGTGATGTAGAGCCAACGGCAATGGTTTGCAGTTTTAGACTTGGTATTCTGAGACTCTAGGGTTCGATTCCCTTCGTTGGCTTAGGAAAAACTTTCGATTCCAGGCAATTGACAGGATTAATATGGTCGCTTTATAATTATGAGCGAATACCAAGTCTGAGTCTGCGACTAAATAAAAAACTCCGCTTCACGCGGAGTTTTTTATTTTAATCGCTCTTGATCATTTTTAGAAACACATCTTCAGGGATGTTCACTTTCGCATTTTCCAATGCCTTCTTCTTTCCCTTTTTCTGCTTTTCACGCAGCTTCATTTTGCGCGTGATGTCGCCGCCATACATGTGCTGAGTAACGTCTTTAGAGAGCGCTGAAAGTGTGCGGGATGAGATGATGCGGCCCAGAGCTCTTCCTTGAATCTTGGTACTGAATTGCTGACGCGGCAAGATTTTATACAACTTCTCTACTGCAGCTATAGCCTCTTCATCGGCGCGGTGCTTTGCAATAATACGTGAAAACGCTGGGACTATATCGTCGGCAACATAGATGTCTAGGCGTGCGACGTCCGCTAGGCGCAACTCGCGTAGCTCGTAAGAAATGGATGCATAGCCGGACGACACACTCTTTAGTTTGTCGAAGAAGTTTCGCATCAGTTCGCGAAGCGGCATAACCACTTTCACAATAACGCGTGCTTCTGAGAACGTTTCTGTAGACTCTACATTTGCCTCGTGCTCATAGAGCAACGGCATCACGCCTCCAACATATTCGGCTGGCAAAATAATTTCTGCTGAAACAAATGGTTCCCACACCTGTGCAATATCGCCGTATTCAGGAAACTGAGGTGGAGAATAGATGGTGTGGCGTTTTCCGTCTCGTGTTTCGACTTCGTATGTGATAGTTGGTGTTGTTACAACAAGGCTAAGGTTTGCCTCGCGGCGCAAACGCTCAGTAACAATTTCCAAGTGGAGCATGCCGAGCAAACCACAGCGGAAACCGCGGCCCAAAATACCTGAAGACTCTTCTTCAAATGAGAGGGATGAGTCAGAAAGGCGCAAACGTGAAAGCGCCTGGCGGAGTGCGACAAAGTCGTCTTGGCTTTCAGGATACACAGAGGCCCACACAACTGCCTTAGGCTCGCCATAGCCAGAAAGTGGAGTGGCTTTTGAACCGTTCTGGCGAACAGTATCTCCGACGCGCGCCAGACCTGGCTCTTTAATACCAGTTACGACATACCCGATAGAACCGGCAGTAAGACCTTCTGGAAGCACGAGGGGCTTAGGAGAGAACGTGCCGACTTCGAGTGCGGTGAACTTACGGCCTGTTGCTGCAAATTCAAGCACGTCGCCTTTCTTTAGCTGCCCATCAAACATACGCAAATACACAATCACACCTTGGTGGTCAGAATATTGAAAGTCGAAAACCAAACCACGTGGCGGCGTAACCATAGAAATTGAGGATGCCGAAGCAGAAAGATCCTTCGCGGTGAGAGGAGCACCGCTCGAAGGGTCTTTCTGCAAAGGCTCAGTCACCAACTTAGGTGGAGGCACCTGCGCAATAATTGCATCGAGTAATTCAGGAACGCCCTCCCCTGTTTTACCGGAGCACGTGAGAACTGAATCAGGATCTATATCAAGCAAAAGCGCAACTTGTTCGCGAACGTTTTCAACATCAGCAAGTGGCGAGTCAATTTTTGAAAGTGCTGGAATAATCACCAGCCCTAATTCTCGCGCAGTGCGCAATGTAGTTAAGGTCTGAGCCTGCACACCCTGGGTGGCATCAACGAGGAGTATCGCGCCTTCAACGGCAGTGAGCGCTCGTGAGACTTCATATGAGAAGTCTATGTGGCCAGGGGTATCAATAAGATGGAGCATGTATTCCTTGCCCTCTTTGCTGTAGCGCATGCGCACAGGCTGCATCTTGATGGTAATGCCGCGCTCACGCTCGAGGTCCATAGAATCGAGCACTTGGTCGCGCATTTTGCGCTTCTCAATGGTGCCTGTGACCTCAAGAAAACGGTCGGCAAGGGTCGACTTGCCGTGGTCAATATGGGCGATAATAGAAAAGTTTCGAATATTATTCATATCGTTATCTGCAACAGGAGTCTAGCATGTTCAGGTTGCTAGGACGAGATGTCCGTCGTTTCCAGGGCAACACCGCGGACATCCTGGAAACGGCGACGGAATGCAGCAATCGACTCAGCCAACTCTGTATTTTTTAGCAACGCGAGGACGCCCGCAGTTACCGAAAGCCCAAGAATGCCTGCACATGCTCCTTGTAGCACCAAAAGCCCGGTCGTATTAATGGTGCCTGCAATACCTGTCTCCATAAGAAATAGATACGACACGCCGCCTCCAATAACTGATGCAGAAAAGCTTTGGAATATAAGACGAGAGATACGTATACGAGGAATTTTAAAATCACGCATAAACACAAAAAGTCCTATGAAAAACTCTGCAACAGAACCCAGGCAGTATCCAAAGGCCAACACCAGCACTACTGTGCCCGGAACATCGCCTACGCGTAACAGTGACTCAACAAAGTGGCGGACAAACTCATTATTTTGGAATACCCACAAACAGCCCAAAGCAGATAGGACGGAGATAAGGATATCGCTAAGACCAAAGTAGAGAGGTTTTTTGCTATTACCCGCTGCGTAGTATGCGCGCGCGATAAGCATAGATACCGACTGTGCCGCGAGCGAAATAATAAATAGTGCGAGTGCGGCTGCAGTAAGACGTGTTGCGCTCCAATCAAAGGCGCCAGCGCCCAAAACCACACGCACCAATTGCGCGCGGAACACGATGAAGAAGATTGTTGCAGGAATACACCAGAAGAAGATATGCCGAAGTGCAGTTTCCACATACTTAACAAATTCTCCATGGTCCCCCATCGCATGCAGACGAGCCAGTGTTGGAAACGCGGCGACAGAGTATGAGACGCCGATGATGGTCAGCGGAACTGCCTGTAAGTTGTATGCAAACATAAATACAGAGATGGAGCCCGCGGAGAAGAACGATGCAAGCGCTATCAAAATAAGGAGTGAAATTTGGGTCGCGGACAACGCAAGCGTTCGAGGGATAGAGAGAGTAAGTACAGCAACCATCTCACGCAAACCTTCCTTAAACGGCAGCCTGTGTGGGATTTTCTCTGCAGTGAAGAACGGAATCTGCAACGCGCAGTGCATAGTCGCACCAAGCACCACGCCCCACCCAAGGCCAGCGAGCCCCATGTGTGGATACAGTGCAATTACGCCAAAGATAATTCCGAAGTTGTACAGCAGCGGAGAGATAGAATAGAGAAAAAATCTATGTCGCAACTGCGTAAGGCTCCCTAGAATGTTCGACGCACCAAGAAGGATAGGCTGCAACAACAAGATGCGAACAAGTAACACAAGCTGTGGATCGTTAATACCAGGCACAACAAGCGGCACAATCCATGGCGCAAGCAAGAACACAACAAGTGATATGGCGCCCATTCCCACAAAGAATATGAGCAAACATTGTTCGAGGAACGAGATCATGTACCCTTCCTTTTCACGCTCCAGCCGTGTTAACACTGGCAACAGCGCATACAACGAAAGCAGCGACGCAATAGTTGCGAAAAGAAAGTCTGGGATACGGAACGCTGCGTAGTAGAGGTCAAGCGTGTGTGACGCACCAAACTCAGCAGCAAGCAGGCGGTCGCGCACAAGGGCCAATAGCTGTGAACAAAGGGCAAAGAACGCAAGAAGATACGCGGCCTCATGCATGCCGCGTATCTCTTTGCCAAACATCGTTAACAGAGACCGTACCATGAACCTATATTACTGCGAAATTGGAGCTTTTTCTCTATCCTCTGGGTTTGAGGTAACTGGTGGCGTTGCCCCATCAAACGGAGGCTTACCTGCCTCCAAGTTAGCTAAGATAAGTTTCACTTCAGCATTGTCAGGGTTCGTAGCAACGAGATCTTTGAACTGTTGTATTGCCTCAGGTGTTTTCTTGAGCGCAGCATACGTCAGACCAAGGAAGTACTTTGCGTTTGCGTAGTCTGTCTGTAGTGAGACTGCTTTTTCAAGCGCAGGAGCAGCGTCGCTCATGTTGTTGTTTGAGTAGTACAGGAGACCAAGTTGAAACCATATAGACGCAACACCTGGAGCACTGTTTACTGCGGCTTTTGCAGCAACGATCGCATTAGGCATATCTTTTTCTGCAACATACATCTGGACCGCAAACAATATTGCATCTGTGTAATCCTGTTTAAGTGTAAGTGCCTGTGTAAGCGCATCGTTTGTTGCTTGTTTATTTTTTTGTCCATACTCAAGACGTGCAACTGCCAATGGAATCTCTGGATCCAGTGGGTTGTGTGTCTGCGCTGATGCGTAGAATTGTTTTGCTTGAGTATACGCACCTTCTACCCCAACACCTGCAAGCAGGTCATAGATTCTCGCAAGGATGAAGTGTGCACGGAAGTCGTTGGGGTTTGCTTGTATGCCCTGCTGGCCGAACAAAACAGTAGTTTGCGCAAGCGCAGTGAACTGCTGTTGTAGTTCTGTGCTTGGTGTTGAGGTCGATTGTGCCAACTGTTGCATTGCAGAGAGACCTGCCTGTGCTGCAAATTGCAACGAGTCTCCTGTTTTCTCAACTGAAAGCGCCGCATTTGCTTTATTAAGAGCACCATTAACATCGCCGCTTCCGAGCGCAATAGCACCTTGGTTAACATTCTTTTCTGTAATGAAGCGACGCACAACAGATGCTCCTGCAACAGCTACTACTACTAGTACGACAATGAGTACTCCGAGTGCAATACGCTGCATCAACAGGGAGACTGTAGAATTTTCTGGATTTGCATCGCTCTTCATCGAGAACGCAAACGATGCGCCAGACAGAGCGAGTGCAAGAAGAAGAATGTTCTGGTTTGGAGTATATACGAACGCCGCAATCCACAGATAGAGGCTAGCGCTCGAGCACATAACCATTGCTGTCTGTTCATACCAATTGAACGATTCGCGGCGGCGCATAACCTGTATAAGCCCTAAAAGAACGAGGATCAACGGTATGCACCACGCGAGCATACCTACAACACCAACTGTTCCAAGCGCAGTTGTAAATGTGCTGTAGCCAGAACTGAAACTAAGATTCCAGAATTGTGACTGGTTAATAGCTGCTGGTTTGTGCAAAGACCATTCATTGTTGAACGTGCCTGGACCAGTACCTACCAAAAACTCTTTCATTGACGCTTCGTGTGACAAGCGAACAACTTCGAGTGTTGTACCAAACGAAGGTCGGATTTCGAACGACGAAACTGGAAATACTTTTACCAAGCCTGACTGGATTCCAGCTCCCCACACCAAGAAGAAGATGGAGACGACGCCTGCAACAATGGAGACCTTTGGTAATTTTTTATTTGTTACGAAAGACCATGTGCCAACTATAAACATCATTCCAAGGAGTAATGCCCAGACAGCTGAGTATTGCACGAGCGCTAAAAAGAGCGTTACAACAAGCGCTACACTCATGAGCCCAATGCGACGACCCATAGATAGAGGTACGCATTCAATAACTATAAGAAGCACCAAGAGGCATACGCCCGCCAACAACCCCAAGTCATTCCACTTGCCAACCAAGTTTACGGAAGCGTCAGAGAATACCGCTGGCAATATTTTTGTTCCAAAAAATATATTGATGAACTGGAACAGAATTGCGAAGCCTGCTGCAAGCGAGACACTTGCCAACAATAGGCGCACTGAGCCAAGGCGGCGGAATAGGAAGAAAGATATCAAGAATGTAAATGCTGCAATGACTGTGAAGCAGACAGTGTCTGTTTCAATAGAGTATCCAAACAGACCAACAGAACGGTCGGCTGATACAAGGTAGGAGAAAAGGTAGACAATAGGTAGAAGCAGAACGAGCCACGCGGCGCGATATCCCTTCTTTCCAACTACGCCTCCCAACCCTCCCCCTACTACAAAGAGAAGGCCGGCAACAAGTATAAAAAATGCTGCGACTGCTAATTTACCCAGCTGCAAAGGGAACCACGGTGTTGGAACGAGACTAATAAGAGAGAGAACGAGGCCAGCCATATAGGCGTAGCGTGCCCATACGAGGAGGGGCAATTTTTGCAGATACGTTTGCATGGAGACAGTATAACGCGCAAACGCCCCCGCTAGGCGAGGGCGTCCACATATCTGCGCGCGCGTATGTAAGCCGAATTCTGTTTTGCAGAATGTAATTTATCTGGGCCTGTCCTCGCGGACAGGCTCGAGCGGCTCCCAATCCCAACTAATGTTGGGAAGTACGGCCTTGCACCCAAGTAAGGATTTTGCCGTTTCACCCGAACTAAATCGGTTCGTCACTGTTCGCACCTCTCTCGCCCGCAAAAAGCGAGTGACAGGGATTACCCACGCAAAGCAAAGTTACCCTTGCCGCGTGGCCCCGAGATAAAATCAGAGATTTTATTTTTCGGGGCTGCTACCTTGTTAACCCTACGATTGCTCGAGGGTGGGTGTTCGGACTTTCCTCCCCTCAACTTTCATTGAGGAGCTACATTCCAACGCGCTGATATTATTGTACCACAATTTTTTGCCCTATGGCAATACCTCGGGCATTTGCATACCCTGCGGGTACTTCGAGTACGTAACGAACTGGAACATCAGAAGGAAATGTTTGCGGAGGTTGGCGGTCTGTATAACTTTCAGGTGAGGCGTTGCTGACTATCTTTACGACCGAACCTTCTTCGTCGGCAAAAATCATATCAATAGAAAAATTCATATCTTTCATCCAGAACCCAACCTTACGCGCCGGGTCAAAAATAAACAGCATGCCATGGTCGACCTTAAGAGACGTGCGGTCAGATAAACCCTGCTCGCGTTGTTCATCATTTGAGGCAACTTCAACTTGTATAGATGTTTCGCCAATCGTAATAGTTTTCATAGGTAATCCTGCATTAGGCTGTAACTGCCGATGATTGTATACGTACGCAACCCCTCCAACCAAGAACGACAGAAGAAGTATACCGACGGCGTATTTCATATATGCAGATCTTTCCATGACTCTATAATTGGATCAATAAAACGCCACTGCGCACGGACATCTTCCATAGAAGGAAATAGACTTCTGTCGCCCTTTATTGCCGCAGAAATAAGCATCTCGTATTCAGGTATTTTATTTGGGGATTCAGATATGGTTATTTCGTTTCCATCTTTCAGTGACAGAGCTACTTCTTTAGAAGATTTCTGCATGGCCTTCCCTCCCTCAAGCGTTATAAAAGGAGTGTGGATTTTAAAATATGTTTCAGTTTGGGAACCCGCAGCTACGCCTGGAATATCTTTGTAACCTGGATATTGAGCACGCACAGTTTCTGCTGGCGTCGGTGTGGGCAATTGCCCCAAGATATGAGCAACTATTTGCAACATATGGTTTTGTCCCACATCGCGAAGGGCGCCAAGTTGATCGTAGGAAATTCCACGCTTTTCAACTCCAACGGTTTCAAAAAATCGAACATAGATATGAGAAATGCTTTCTTTTGGAACAGGCAGAGTTTTTAACCCGCGCACCCAATCTTTTGCGAGATAGTGGTCAACAAAAAATATATTCTGTTCAGAAACAATGTATTGAAGTTGTATATACAACTCTTCGGCCACAGCCCCACTTGTACCAAATGGTTTTTCTATCATTACCCGCGTAACGCCCGCACCCTGCATAGCATTGAACGCCGCTTTGTATAGCGCAGGCGAAAGTGCCAAATACACGAGCAACTCACCACTCTTAGATATTTCAGATAGCTTAGAAAAAGTTGCGGCGTCTTCTGCCTCTCCTTGTAAAAAAGTAAAAAGGGACAGAAATGATTCTTCTGCGTGCGGGAGTATTTCTTTGACATAGCTGCGTAATTCAGCGTCGCTCCACGCCTTGCGTGATACGCCGACAATACGCGTGACTGGCAATTCTCCCCTGCCATACAACCCATGCAGTGCAGGCAAAATCTTAAGTCGCATCAAATCTCCCGTGATTCCGAAAGCAGCGAAGGTCATACGGACAGTGTACTGTATTTGCGAAAATCTGCGGATAAGCAACCTTGCGCTTCCTCCGATGAGGAATATAGTTATCGAGGCTAGCGTACCTTTTACAGAAATACAGTCCCTCTTCAATGACTTTCTGGGGAGCGCCAAATGAATGGAACGAATGCACGCGGCAGACTCGCGCTGGTTGACGGAGTATCACTCGAAAGATCCCTCTCGACACATGGGATCAATAAAATAGACGCGGATATGCTCCGTAGATTACTGAAGAGTAAAATACCTGGAGCATACGAATTCTTGCAGAATCCCGTCATTACCATGCACCCTGAGTTGGCCGACGGAGAACTTGGGAGCGCCTTTGTGCGAAAAGGGTTTGAAGTTCTTGGGAGACACAGTCGCGACGAGGCCGACGATTACGCGTTGCGCGAACGTATCGAGAACGCAGACCCGGCCAAGATTGGCCAAATCGTTATGGTCAGCTCCGACGCCGGCTACGCTCGAGCGCTTTTCGAGAAGTGGAAGCAGGGCGTATCTATCTGCTGGTTCGTCGCGGATAGCTGCGACGAGAAAGATGGCGATACACGAATAGGCCGATTGTTGCGAAAATTTTTCGCTTGCGGAGCATTTACCTGGGTCAGGATGGAGCCTTTTATTGCGTCTTTGCAATATCCTTCCTCGGCCCTAGAAGGCAAGCGCCATCGGCAAGGGACTCGCCCACACGCACACAGTATGTAAGTACGAAACAAGGCGCGGGAGAAATTCCGCGCCTTTTTCTTTAGTATCTCTACCCACAGTATGGGAAGTAGGTCCCCTACTAGGACAGGTAGGCAAACCAAGAGAGGTAGGCGCCGAGAAGCAGTGCAAAGCCTCCTGCAGCTGGAACAACTTTCGTGTTCAACGCCCAATCGCCACCAAAGTCGGCAAGTTTAGGAAATGTGACACAGACAATACCCTTAATGAGAGTACCCCACCCTAGGAGAGTCACGAGAACTTGTGGAAGGTTGCCCCACACATTGTGGGCCATTATCTGCACAATACCTACTGCCATAGCGAACATGCCGAAGAAAAGAACAGCGAATGATTCCTTTTCAAGATCACGATAGATAGTGACGTAATATTTAGTACTAAAGAAAAACCCGAGACCTATAGCTACAAGTATCGGTCCCCATATTTGGGCCAAAAATATTGTTATTTCCATACCCTTTATTATAGGGTCTGTTTTAAAACCTCACGTTACTTATCCAAAATTCGAAGTGATCTCTTTATAGCCACAAATGCATGTGCCCATAGAAATGGGAGCCAGATGGGCATAAGACCAAGGAAGCTGCGGCTAAGAAATGTCTCAGCTCCTGTGCTGACAAAGAATCCTTCTGAGATCGTTATAACCACGAAGCCAAAGAAGAAAGCGAGCAGGTCATTTTTCTCTCTCTTAAAAGACAGGAGCGCGATGCTGAACAGTATGTATATCCCAGCCAAAAGATAATCATTCGACACAAATGGTATGAGCCCGATCATCACAACAATCGGAATACAGTAGAAAGCGATTGCTTTAACTTTCTTAAACATGCCGTTCATTATAAACCCTGCAGACAATATAAAACTTCGGGCGGAGGCGGAGAGATTCGAACTCTCGGTGGGTTGCCCCACACACGCTTTCCAAGCGTGCGCACTAGACCGCTATGCGACGCCTCCGTGCTGGAAAAATATAACACAAATCGTTGATCCCGACTGAAACGTCGGGAAAGAAAATGGCGACCTAAAGAAGGCCGCCATAAAAAAACAGATGAACTAGTTGTCGTTGCAGGGAATGACGACCTTGGTCTCCGGATCTCTCCAACGTGCAAGACGCTTGTCTCGGATCTCTTTGACCTCCACCGCAATGCGTGGAGAGAGGGCTCTCCGCGCCCGGATCAGAAATTCTTCTTGCGCTGTCACTACTCACACCTCCTTTTGATTGTCCTCTTTTATATACGCCTCAGGCGCATACAAAGTTTCAGTAGAAAAGTTTGAGGCGGCTCTCTTTCGAGAAACCGCCTCGGTGAACGTGCGCTGCTAGTAAAAGCAGCGTCCGCGCTTGCCCTTGCAGACCGGCGCCCTTTCGAAGGAGCCGTGCGACGGCGTTTCGGGATAGTCCCGGAACACCGTGGTGTGCGCACTGGCCGCCGGCGCGATCGCGGGCTTGGACGCCTGCATCGACATCTGCGCCACTTCGACAATCTTGAGGTTGCCGTACATGGCCCGATGAACAGCACGGTCGGCGAGCGTCGGGTCAACAGTATTCAGAACCAAAGTGCCCATTGAGATTCTCCCCTAGTCAAAGTCCTTCATGCACTGTGCATGATTAGATATATTATATATCAGGAAACTGTTCCTGTCAAGGAACAGTAGGAGTTCCTATTAGTAGTCGCCCATACCCCCCATGCCCGGCATCGGAGCGTCATTTTTTTCTTCTTTTGGTTCTTCAGCGATAGCAGCTTCAGTCGTAAGAAGAATGGCTGCTGCTGATGCGGCGCGTTCAAGGCCTGTGCGAGTAACTTTTACTGGGTCAACGATGCCTGCCTCAAGCATATCTGCTACAACTTCATCTTTTACTGCATCATAGCCGGTGTTTCCCTTTCCAACACGAACCGCTTGGACGACAACCCCCGCATCTTTATCTGCATTCATCGCGATCTGGCGAAGTGGCATATCGAGTGCTTTTACAAGAATGCCGTAACCTTCACGAACATCAGTTGGCATAGTTTCTGTTTTTTTCTTTGCGAGCGCTTCGCGGAGATCTTGCGCTACACGTACAAGCGCTGAACCGCCACCCGCAACAATTCCCTCTTCAATAGCAGCCTTCGTTGCATTAACGGCGTCTTCAATTTTGAGTTTGAGATATTTCATCTCAGTTTCTGTTGCAGCACCTACGCGGATAACAGCAACGCCGCCTGAGAGTTTTGCAATGCGCTCCTGGATTTTTTCTTTATCAAACTTAGCCGCATCGGTAAGTTGAGCTTGAAGCTGTTTAACGCGCGCATCAATTTCTTTTTTACCACCCTTACCCCCGACAATAACGGTGCGGTCTTTAGTCGCAACAACTTTGTTTGCGCGGCCGAGCATCTGTAATGTTGCCTTTTCAAACGTGAGACCAGTCTTTTCGCTGATAACTTCAGCGCCTGTGAGAATAGCGATGTCCTCTAGTATGTCACTCTTGCGGTCGCCATAGCCCGGTGCCTTTACACCAAGCACATTGAAGCGGCCTTGTAATTTGTTAAGTACAAACGTCGTAAGCGCTTCACCTTCAATATCATCTGCGATGATAACAAGATCTTTTTTACCGCTTTCAGCAACTTTCTGGAGCAGTGGAAGAATTTCCTGGATTGAAGAGACTTTCTTGTCAGTGATCAAGATCGAAGCGTCTTTGAATGAAGACTCCATGCGTGTAGTGTCTGTCACCATGTAGGCGCTGACATACCCGCGGTCAAACTCCATACCCTCAACCACTTCTTTTTCAATACCAAGCGACTGTGATTCTTCAACGGTTACAACGCCATCCTTACCCACCTCTTTAATAGTGTCAGCAATAATGGTTCCAATTTCTTCAGATTCTGCAGAAATAGTTGCAACTTGTTTGATCTCTTCGTCGTTCTGGATTTTCTTTGCAAGGACTTTAAGCGCTGCGACTGCATCTTTTGCAGCCAACTCAATACCAGAGCGGATTGCCATAGAAGAGTGTCCTGCCGCTGCAAACTTCATACCCTCATCTACGATTGCCTGGAGCAATACAACTGAAGTTGTAGTGCCGTCACCTGCAATGTCATTTGTTTTAGTTGCAACTTCTTTTACAATCTCTGCGCCCATGTTTTCAAATTTATTGCTGAAAGAGATTTCTTTCGCAATAGAAACACCATCGTTGGTGATAGTTGGGCCACCGTAACCCTTATCGAGCGCAACATTGCGTCCACGAGGTCCAAGCGTAACTTTTACGGTGTTTGCTGCGCGGTCGATACCACTCTTAAGTGCGCGGCGGGCGTCTTCGTTAAAGAGAATTTGTTTTGCCATAAATTAGAGAATGTAGCTGATGTTATCTTCGCGAATAAGGTAGTACTCTGTGCCGTCAATCTTTACCTCGTCGTATCCGTACTTGTTGAACATAATAGTGTCGCCAACGTTCACTCCAACAGGAATAAGTTCGTTATCATCGCCACGCTTACCAGGACCCACAGCAACCACAACACCTTGTTCAGGTTTTTCTTTGCTTGAATCGGGAATAATAATGCCAAAAGAGGTCACCTCTGCAGCCGTTACAGGTTTTACCAACACACGGTCGCCATACGGAGTCCCGAGCTTATTTTTTTGAACTACAGGGTTACTCTTCTTTATAAGCTTTTTTGAAACCTTCTTTACTGGTACTTTGACCTTCTTTTTAGATTTCTTCATAGTGAAAATACTTTACTTGAAATGAGGTTGCGGGGCAAATATGGCTGTGTTAGGGTTATATCTAATGACGCTCGCAGGGGTTCTCCCCTACATCCAAATAGTGCTTTCAGTCGCGCTTATCGTGTGCATCCTACTCCAGCAAACTGGGGCTTCTCTTGGTGGCGCATTTGGCGGTGATAACTTCAGTGCCGCATACCACACACGCCGCGGCATGGAAAAGTACTTGTTTTGGGCGACTATCGTCATCGGCATCCTGTTTGCCGCATCGGCACTCATCGCTCTTGTCATTCACTAACTCCCCCGCTAAACGCGGGTAAATTATATGCGTGCATTTTGGCGCAAACACTCTACAATCGCAGAAGCTACATATCGTTCATTCTCAGCCAGCGGCCGCGCTATCTTTCTCTTTTTTGCTGCCCTTCTTATCATAAGTAGTGCCGGCCTCCTTTATATACTCAATGCGCGTTTACTTGTCGTTGTCCCTACCCACGGCGGTTCACTCCACGAAGGTGTTATAGGCGCTCCTCGTTTTATCAACCCCATCTTGGCAATTTCAGACGCAGACTTAGACCTCACAAGCCTTGTCTACTCGGGCCTGCTTAGAGCAACTCCAAGCGGCGACTATATCGCTGACTTAGCATCCGACTACACCATCTCTCCTGATGGCCTAACGTATACCTTTCATATCCGTCCAAATGCTACCTTCCAGAACGGCACTCCTGTTACTGCCGACGACATTGTCTTCACCATACAAAAAACACAGGACCCTGAACTCAAAAGCCCTAAGCGCGCAAACTGGGTTGGCGTAACAGTGGAGGCAATTGACTCACACACTGTGCAATTCACTCTCAAGTCTCCGTACGCACCGTTTATAGAAAATCTAACACTCGGTATTTTGCCAAAAAGCCTCTGGCAGAATATTAGCGATGCTGAATTCCCATTCAGCAATTTAAACACCTCACCTATAGGCTCAGGGCCGTTCAAGGTTTCTAATATCACCCGCACGTCATCTGGCATTCCCTCTTCATACAGACTCAATGCATTCTCCCACTATGTATTAGGTAAGGCGTATTTAAATAACATTACCTTTACATTTTATCAAAACGACGAGGATCTCGTGAGCGCACTTAAGAGTGGTGCCGTTGATTCAGCAAGCGGAATTTCCCCCGCAGCGCTTTCAGCACTCAAAGGCCTCAATGTAGACACCTCTTCGCTCAACCGCGTCTTTGCAGTCTTTTTTAACCAAAACCAGTCAGTTGTACTCCGTGACGCAGCAGTTCGCCAAGCACTCAATAGTTCAATCGACCGCAGCGCGCTCGTACAGCAAGTTCTTAGCGGGTACGGCACGCCCCTGACAGGTCCTGTTCCTCCAAGCGTTATGGAAACATCAGATGCACTACCCCTTACGGCAAGTTCTACCTTGCAGGCGTCGCTTATAGAAAAAGCTGGCAAGACTCTTGATGCCGCAGGTTGGACCATGGGCGAAGATGGTGTTCGTGGAAAAACCACAGGTAGCGGAAAGACAGCAAAAACACAACTGCTTGAATTCTCGCTTGCGACCGACAATGTGCCTGAACTTCGTGCCGCCGCACAGTATGTACAAAACGTATGGTCGCAGCTGGGCGTGAAGGTTAGTATCCAGATTTATGACCAAGGCGACCTCTCAGAAAATGTTATTCGTCCGCGCAAATATGACGCGCTACTCTTTGGTGAAATTATAGGCCGAGAGCTCGACCTCTTTGCATTCTGGGACTCATCCCAGCGCAACGACCCAGGTCTCAATATTGCCATGTATGCAAACTCTACGGCAGACAATGTGCTTGGACAATTACGCCAAACAAGTGACGAAACCAAGCGCGCCTCGCTCTATGCGCAGTTCGATGCACAGCTTAAAAAAGACATTCCTGCCGTATTTCTCTATGCGCCTGATTTCGTGTATATTGTACCCAAAGACTTACACGGGGTTGATCTTGGCTTCATCGAGACCCCCAGCGACAGGTTTTTGAGCGCCGCATTGTGGCACACGGACACCGACAAGGTATGGCCACCATTTGCACACTAGTGCAGTACAAATTTTAGTATTTATTTTATTCATTAGTAATTAGATTATGGAAGAACCGAAAAAGCCGTCCCAACCAGGACGCACAGGACGTGGGCCCCGACCAGCAGGATCACGCCCACAAGGAGCTAAAGGACGCGGACGCCGCAATGATTTTCGTCGTGGTGGACCAAAGCCTCACCAGACACACCCAGTTCGTGAGATAAAAGAACATGATCCAAACGCCGCTTCAAATGGAGGCCCTGACGAAAAGCCAGTTCCACCACTTGAGGCTGGAAACATTCGCATCATCCCTCTTGGTGGTGTAGAGGAAATCGGCCGCAACATGACAGCGGTTGAATACGGCGATGACATCGTGATCATCGACTGTGGTTTCCAATTCCGCGAAGACGATACTCCAGGCATCGACTACATTTTGCCTAACACCCGCTACCTCGAAGAACGTCGCGATAAAATCCGTGGGCTTTTCATTACGCACGGCCACCTCGACCACATCGGCGCTATTCCATATATCATCGATCGCATCGGCTACCCTGCCCTCTATACGCGATTGCTCACGTCTATCATGATCAAGAAGCGCCAGGATGAATTCCCTAACCTCAAACCTCTCACTATTCACGAAGTTGAAAAGAACGAGACAGTGCGCGCAGGTAAATTGAAGATTCGTTTCTTCTCAGTTACGCACACCATCCCAGACTCAATGGGTATCATTATTGAAACTCCACACGGCAACATTGTTGCAACGGGCGACTTGAAACTCGACCACGTAGACGGCGTACCTACAGAGGAGGAAGAGAAAGAATGGTCAATCTTTAAAGACATGAATGTCTTGATGCTTATGGCCGACTCGACCAACTGTGAAGAGCCGGGCTTCTCCCTTCCAGAACGCACGGTGCGTAAAAACATGGAGGAGATTATCTCAACCACGAAAGGTCGCCTTATTATCGGCACCTTCTCTTCTCAACTCGAACGTTTGATCCACATCATTGAGACTGCAGCAAACTGTGGCAAGTCTATCTTGATCGAAGGCCGCTCAATGAAGGTCAACATCGATATCGTAAAACAGCTTGGTATGTTGAAAGTTCCAGAAAAGACTTTCATCGGCCCACAGGAACTTGAAGCACTTCCAGATAACAAGATTCTTATCTTGGCGACGGGCGCACAGGGCGACGAATTTGCGGCACTTATGCGTATCGCAATGAAGACCCACAAGAACGTTAAAATCAAACCAACGGACGTGGTGCTTCTCTCTTCATCGGTTATCCCAGGCAACGAACGCTCAGTTCAGAAACTTAAAGACAATATTTCACGCCAGGGTGCAAAGATCATTCACCGCAAGACGATGGACGTCCACGCATCGGGCCACGCAAACCGCGACGAGCTCGTATGGATCCATATGCACGTGAACCCTCGCTTCTTTATGCCAATGCACGGCTACCATTACATGCTCCGCACCCACGCTGAAATCGCTAAAGCCTGCGGCCGCCGTGAAGAAGAGGTTATTGTTCCAGACAACGGAACCGTTATTGAAATCCGTGACGAAGGCCAGAGCTTGGTACGTTTGAAAGAAATGGCTCCCAACTCACTTCGTTTGGTGGACGGCTTCTCTATTGGCGACATCCAAGAAGTAGTTATCCGCGACAGAAGCGTCTTGGCACAGGAAGGAATGTTCGTGATTATTGCAACGGTGAACCCAAAGAACGGCCGCTTGCGCAAGTCTCCCGACATCATTTCCCGCGGCTTCGTGTACCTACGCGAAAACCAGGAACTTCTCCAGCAGACACGCATGATTGTTAAGAAAACAATTGAAGACACAACCAAGGGCATGCAGCCAGTGAACTTCGACTACGTTAAGAACAACGTTACCGATGCAGTTGCACGCTTCCTCTTCGAGAAGACCAACAAGCGCCCTATCGTTATTCCAGTAGTTCTAGGAGTGTAGTAGTTTCTCCAACTCCTTTTCACTAGCTCCGGTCTTAAGCGCGTCGCGAAGTAATGCGGCGCGCTTTTGGCGTGTAGAACCTTCAAATTTAGACTGCTTAACATAGTGTTTGCTTTTGTTGTTTATACGAACGCCACTCGCCTTCAGGTGTGAGCCGTAGTCCATCAAGGCCGCATAAAAATCTCTTGGCTCCATCTTCGACTTTTTTAAATCACTCTCTATCAAAAGCAGGATTTCTTTATCAGACACAAGCCTCTTTGTTGGAAAATAAAAGTGCGTAAATACCGTGCGAATATTTGTCTCAATAAATACCTCTGGATTATTAAAAGCGAAGGTCGAAACAGCGCGAGCAGTGTAGTGGCCAATGCCGGGAAGTTTTTCTATCTCCAAAACTTCTTTAGGAAATTTTCCCTTGTATTGTTTTGCAACAATCTTGGCGGTTTCATGGAGAAACTTCGCACGGCGGTTGTAGCCCAGCCCCTGCCACTCTTTAAGAACGTCTGAAAGAGACGCTTTTGCTAACACAGCGAACGTTGGAAAACGTTTGAGAAACGCTTCGTACTTCGGTACCACACGAGAGACTTGGGTCTGCTGAAGCATCAGCTCAGATACCAAAATTTTGTATGGATCCTTGGTCTTCCTCCACGGAAGATGCCCGCGGCCAGATTTTTTATAGAAGCTTTTAAGCTCTCGTAACATGCAAAACTATAGTAACAAAAAACTCCCTGATGGGGAGTTTTTTGTTCTACTGGCTCCAGAGGATTTCTCCTCAACTACATAGGACTCGGTAACCTCAATTAAGAGTATAGCCTGCCGCCCTTTGAGTCAAATCTACAGCCAGCAGAGGGAATCGAACCCTCAACACTAGGTTACCGATCCTACTATTGTAGCCATACTGCTGGCTTATTCCATCACGTCGGTATACCGTGATGGTTCGCTAACGATAGCAGAACGGGTACTGAAATAATCCTAAAATTTTCATACACAAAACAAAAACCTCCCCGAGTTGGGGAGGTTTTTGAAAGGGACAGTATTACTGTGCCTTTGGACGTGCGTCAGAAACTGTGAGCATGCGACCACCGAAGTCCTTGCCATTCCACATAGAAATAGCGGCGTCGGCGCCAGCATCATCTGCCATTTCAACGAAGCCGAAGCCACGTGAACGACCAGTTTCGCGGTCAGTAACGATAGATGCCGAAGCAACTTCGCCTGCCTGTGCGAACGCATCGCGGAGCTCATCACCCGTAGTACGGTATGGGAGTCCACCGATGAACAATTTGCGTGCCATAATGCGCGAATTCAAAACAACTAAATAAGATGTTCTGGTAAGGCGACCCTCCGAACTTACTTCCGCGCAAACGGACACAGTGGAGATACTTACTTGAACACTAGGTAGTATAGCACACTACTATGAAATTGCAAGCAAATCTTGATAAAGAAAAAATGATCTACTTGTTCGTCAGCTTTGCGTATACAACAAGACGTTTGTTGTATGAGCGCGCCTCTGCATCCCATGCGCCATCGCAGGTAATGAGTACAAGTTGTGTAGGGCCGGTCTGAGAAAAGATGTCAGCAACCGGCGCAGAGTCGAGATTGTACTGTGCAGTTTGGTGAACGATGTAGATAAGCGTTCTACCTGCGCTGTCCTCAACAGTGATATAGTCCCCTACTTTTACATCAGAAAGGTGTTCGAATACACCTGACGTAGTAAGTGCGTTGTTTACATGGCCAGCCATAACTGCGTTGCCTGCAGCACCTGGCTTAGGACCCAATGTATACCAACCAATATTTTGGAAGGACTTAGGAGTCTCCATCGAGCCGTCATCTTTTTTACCAACCTGTTCAATGTTCGCATCAACTCCAATACTTGGAATTTTTACATGCGTCGGGGTGATGGGAGTTGTTGTGGCCACCAAGGAAACATTAGGAAAGGCAGAAGCAAAACCTTGAGAAGAACCGAGAGTTCCTAGCGGTTGGAAGGCAGTCTGCACAGCATCTGTTCCACCAACATAATTAAATGCTCGTGAAAAAAGATTCGCTGCTCCTATAAGGATCACCAGGCTTCCGATTGCAATCAGGACCCAGCGCGCCAACGTAGAATGCTTAGCCAAGTGTGACACTGATAGCTCGTTTGACATAAGGGGCAAAGTAGATGCCTGCGCCGATCAAGAGTACGAGAGCAAACGCGAGCACCGCGCTGTCCTGCGGGCCAAAGCCAGTGTTAGGCAAGAAGGCTGGGATGAAGTTAGACGTTATTGTTGGTGTGCCTGGGTATGTAATAGCGCCTGCAACACCTGCCACAACGTTTATCGTGCAGTTCGCAGTCTGTATACCATTGTTAACCATCACAGTCTGAACACCTGTGCTTTGAAATACGGTTGAGTACGAAGCACCAATATTTAATGTGGTGCGGTCAGTTGTCGTCCACGTATATGCGTTTGAGCTACCACCTGTGGCAGTGAAGGTTGCTGGTTGTCCTGCGGCAACAGTCTGGTACGAAGGATTACATGCAAGTGTGTACTGTCCATATGAACCCTGGTACGGAACAACTGGTGCAGGGCAGCCTGGGTTTCCGTAATACCCTGGGATGCAAGCGCTGGGTGATGTTGGAGGAGTGTTTGAAAGTGTGATTACGCAAGAAACAATTTCACCGCTCAAGCGAGTAAAGCCTGAGCATGTGTTTGAGTAGTGGAAGTAGTAGCCTGAGCTATTTGTACTTGCAGTAACTGAATAGCTACCTGGAACAAATGTCACTCCACGAGTTTCACCGGTAAACCCTGAAGCGTAGCCCAACGTACCTCCAGTTGTATTGTTGGTATAGCCAGCCATAGCAGGAGCTGTTGCTGTAACTGTCACGATAGGCGCATTGGAAGGCTGAGAAACGCCTGGAGCAAGTACGGTTGTAATAACAACCTGTGAGTTAGGGCTGGTCTGGGCCCATGCAATAACTGGAAGCGCAACTATAGATATAGAAATGGCTGCTGCGGCAAAACTGCGGAATGTCATAGGAAATAAGGGCTTTAATTAATAGAGTAAGTAATTAGTGCATAAGGCACATGGAGCTAGAGTGAACCTAGCCGAAAGATTACCACTTTATTTGAGAAACGCAATGCTTAAAAGCCAGAGATACCGCCAACTCCTTGAGATGCCAAGAAGGCTGGAAGAACGAGAGGTATTATTACCAAAGGAAGGAGAATGAAAGACAGAGTTATGATAGCGCTCCACAAGAAGTATTTACGCATTTTTTCTGCTGATTTATAGGTCGCGTCGAGCTTCTGTTCAATTCGGTTCAGCTGTTCATCCATAGGCTTATTATACTGCACCCTATTCAGCGATAGTGATGGCAATAAACAACACCAAAGCACCCACAAGAGTCATAAATGTAGTCCAGAATGTTGGGTGTGCGTGATGGCTTTCTGGTATCAAGTCGGATGCGCCGATGTAGAGGAAGAACCCAGCAAAGAGTGCGAGCAAGAGTCCAAGGGTCGCAGCAGGTACTGTAAAGAATAGAGTTACGATGATGCCGGCGACAGGCGCAAGCGCATCAACAAAAAGCCATCTCAAAGCCTGCTTCTTTTGGCCACCATGACGCACCACAACATTTACTGTATTTATGCCGTCAGAAAAATCGTGGGCAAGTACGGCGGCCGCGACAATAAGACCAACCGCAGGCGACACTTGAAAGGCTAAGCCAATTCCAACACCATCAAGAAAACTATGGATTGAAAGTGAACCTGCTTTTACATGACCTCGAGAATGACCGTGTTCGACATCCTCTGCATGTCCATGACCATGCAACATCAACAAACGATCGAGCAACAAGTACAGCAAAAATCCGAGACCTACGAATGAGGCAATCGTGGATACTTCATGCACCTCCCCTGCGAGTTCAAATGCCTCAGGCACCAAGTCAAAAAAGGCAACCGCAATAACAGCGCCTGCGCTGAATCCCAAAATCAAATGCATTTTGTCGCGTAGTTTAAGCGCAACAAATCCTCCAATCATAGTTGCACAAAACGCTGCGAAAGAGATGAAAATTAATGTCATAGAAGAAAATACTTACATATTACGAACATCGGGCACACAGACCGAATAATTCCAACGAGTGGCTGTTAATGCTTTTAAATGCTTTCGCGTTTTTAGCTGCTTTTATAAGGGCTGTTTCAAGTGACGGGTCAGAAAAATCCTCCACCCTTTCACAGCTGGTACACACAAGATGGTGGTGATGCTTCTTCCCCACCGACAACTCATAGTGCGCGTGTCCGTGCCCAAGCTCCGAACGCGCGAGCAGATTCTTTTCTGTAAGCGCTTCGAGGGAACGATACAGTGTTACGGTATCTTGTTTTTGTCTTAGTTTTTTTTGGATCTCTACAACAGTTAAGGGCTTGACCTCATCCTGCAAAAGCTCCAACAACGCAACTTTCCCCGGCGTTGCGCGGAAACCAGCCTTGCGAAGCATTTCTTTAAATCCCTGTTGCATATGTGGAGTATGTATTACATGCAAAATAATTGCAAATAAATATATGCGCCGCCGTTGTTAGTCTTTATGCTTCGTGCGGTGCATGTCGGTAAGCACACCGTTTGCCTCCATCAGAACAGCTATAGCATTTCGCAAGAAAAGAACTCCTGCGCCAACTGTTAGCCATCCAGTAGCGAAAGACATAACCGGAGAAGTAAACACGGTAACAGGGTTATACATACAAACGGCAAAAAAAGTAAACCAGAGCGATGCGCAGAACCCGCAGTACAAGGCTCCTCCAACAATAGGAAGCGATTCAATCTTTTTTGCAAAGTCCTTATGGTCAAGCAAGATAGCTCGCCATATAAGCGTAAACGTAGCAACGGACGCGGTCAGTACTAAATATTCAGCAATCATATATTTATAGTAATAGTTTAATAAAAGTGCCCCGCCAAACATAAAGTCCGGCGAGGCACGACGCACGATGAGGTGACGCCTTACAGGTGGGCGGCCAGCGGGTTGCCGCTGTCGCGCAGGAACCCCATCCCGAACTTCGAGACCGGGTGGACATTCCCGCCACGCGTCTGGCAGAGAGCGCCGTCCTGGACGACGAGGTCGCCCGCGTCCGGCCGGACGCAACCGTAGTCCTTGGCCGAGACCACGACCACAGCATCGGATTTGACGCTACCCTGCTGCTCCGGCGTGAAGACACAGGACGTGCAGCAGGGCGGACAGCCGCCACACGGGGGCTTCTTGGACATCGAATCAACTCCTTCGAAGGTACTTCAAACGCAACCAATTTGCGTTTGTATATGCAAGAATATCACAGCATATAACCAATTGCAAGTTATTTGCAATTACATATATCGACTAAACACACTAGTGTCGATGTCCGTGAGAACCCGTGTGTGTTATAGATGACACCTTCGACAACATCCACACTGCCACAAATGTTGTGATAGGTACGGCAAGAATAAGGCCGATGCTGCCTACAAGAATACGGACAATTTCTGTGGCAAATAATTCGCTATTAAGTACAGAACTCAGGCTCGCACTTCCAGAATATGTTTGTGTCAGAAGTAAGAGCAACGGCAAGGCGACGCCGACGTATGCAATTGCCAACGTGTTTACTAAAGCGCCTATGTGTTCCCTACCGATGCGGATTGCTCGCTTATAGATATCAACACGGCTCATGTGTGTGCCTGCCAAAAATAATTCTTCTACAGCTATTGCCTGGCTAATAGCAATGTCGTACAGCACTCCAAGCAGACCTATCATAATGCCGCCAAAGAGAAGGCCTAGCATGTCGATACCGCCCTGCGTATTAAAGTTGAGATAAATACTCTCTTCGCTGCCATATCCGCTGAAATGCCCCATATGGACGACAGTGTATGCGAGAGCGCCGGTGATACTAACCGTAATAAGCATGCCGATAACAGCCGCACTCGTGGTCTTGGTAAACCCGTGTGTGACATATGATCCCGCAATAATAATGAGCGACGCGACCCCGATACTCACAAGAATTGGGGAGTATCCGCTTAATATTCCTGGCAACAGTATGTAGAAAATTAAAATCAAACTACCAGCCAGACTCAAAAGCCCTCTGATACCCTGCACACCTCCGAACACAAAAAGCAGCATGAGAAAAAGAATTCCAAGCCATATAAGCAAGTCGAGACGGTACGCGTCTGACACAGTCCAATGGTCGGTTGCATCAAGTGGGTTACTGATATGCCGAACGTAGAAAATATCGCCCTCTTTTAATTGGGTGAAATTATTTTCAAACGTCGGTGTCTGTCCTTTATCCGGCCCTTCAAGTACTTCTATTTTCAATGTCTGCACAGTGGCTGGGGTATCTGTCCCTGGAATAACTGTGTCGTGTTGATTAGTCATTTCCAAAACCCTAGCCTTCCCCACACTTATCGTGTCAGGCACTAATTCCTGGGCATGCGTAACGAAAGGAACTGCACCCAACAAGAGTGCAGTTCCTAGACCTATGTAGAGTATGCGCTTCATTCGAAGCATGAGAGAGAAATTATTGAACTGAAGTTGTGCTACTTGCAGTTGCGTTAGCGCCGACTGGGCCTATTTTCGCCAAGCCTTTCACTATTACATTGATGTCTGCGCGTGCAGCTTTAAGATCTGCCTCAACTGTTTTCAAGTTTGCACGAGCCGCCTTAAGCGCCGCAGTGTTTGCTGCCATCTGCGCACTGTCTCCGGTGTCAGGAGTAAGAGAAGCAGTAGAGGAAACGCTTGCCTGTGCCTGTGTGTTTGCATTGCTGATCTTTGTGGCAAGGTCATTAAGCGCTGTCTGAAGCGCAGTTACATCTGCACCTGCGTCTGCAGCAGCCTGAATGCGCGCAGCAAGTTTGTTACCAAGGGTCTGCATCATTGTTGAGATAGAAACTGCACGGTCTGCAGCTGCGGCGATGTGGATTTGTGGCACCACGAGCGCGTACACACGGTACGACTGAGTGATTGACTGCACATCGGCCTTCAATGTTGCCTCATCTGTATCTGCTTGGATCTTTGCATCAAGAGCCTGGAATGCGCTTGTCTGTGTCTGGATCGCATTTGCCAAACTCTGCTTAAACGATGGAGTTACCTGCTGCATTGCCTGAACGCGTGCGTTTATAGAAGCGAGTGCGTCAACGCGGCGCTGAAGTTCTTGGTGTGCGCGATCTTTTTTCTTGTCCATTGCCGCAGTTGCAGCTGCGCTTGCTTTTACACTTGTGCTTGCAGCAGTAGTGCGGACTTCTGCTGAAACTCCAACATTAGCTGCACCAGTCTGAGCAGAAGCTACTACTGGAGCGAGAACAACCAAACCGAGAGACGCTGCGAGGATATAAGGTAGTCTATTCATATTACTGGCTTATCTGCTTATCATTCATGCTTGAATCAACCCCTGCTGTATCGGTTGTGTATGCGCTGAGCTGTGCATCGATAGCTGCAGTGTCTTGTGAGATGGCTTCATCAGACGCATCGTTTGATGCGCTCATACCATTGATAGGCCCTGTCTCCTGCGTTGAGGTAGCGTTTTGATTTCCAAGCATAGGGTTAGCTTGTTTATTTGTAAGCCAACCGCTCCACCACAAAAGCCACGCGAGGGCTGCAATAACGATTACTGCAAGGACCCATTTAATTGCCATAGACATACTATTTCTTCTTTGTTTTTAGACGTAATTTCGAATAATACCGCCCAAGTATACTACAATTTCTTTGGATCTAGCTCGAGACACACAGAATTGACGCAGTAACGATTGCCCGTACCTGTTGGGCCATCAGGAAATATATGGCCTAAATGCGAGCCGCATTGAGCGCATGTGATTTCTTCACGATGCATCCCGTAAGAATCATCTACGGTTGTTTTAGTAGAGCCGGGAATTGCCTGGTCGAATGAAGGCCACCCTGTTCCAGAGTCGAACTTTGCATCTGAAGAAAATAGCGCATTTCCGCAGACTTTACAGCGATACATGCCGTCACGTTTTTCATGTAGAAGCTCACCTGAGAACGGCGCCTCCGTCCCCTTCTCTCTTAGAACGCGGTATTGCTCTGGAGTGAGCTTTTTCTTGAGCTCTTCTTCGTCCATCATCGTTGCTTGAAGTATATCATTTGGGTTTCTCCCCCAAGCCAGGTAGTAGTACTGCTTCCAGACACAGGAAATTGCTCACCAAGATATTTAGGCTTGCGCCCTGAGGCAATATCGAACGCAGCTTTTAAAGATGCAGGAATTTCTCGCAAGGAGTTATAGAAATATCTCTCCCCTTCCTGAGAAGCATCCACGCCGTATGCGTCCACACCAAGTGTGCGAGCAATAAATATCGCTCTAGGTAAGTGATATTGCTGCGTCACTATAAGCATATGAGAAACTCCGAACACATCTCGCGCACGGTACATACTGCTGTATGTATCAAAGCCAGCGTAGTCGAGGAAGATGTCGGCTTGAGGCACTCCAAGTGCGAGCAAATATTTACCCACTGGATACACCTCGTCATACTGGAGCGTACTGTTGTCGCCAGTTACTAAAATTTTTGAAACGACGCCAGACTGGTAGAGAGTTGCTGCGCGGTCGGCGCGCTCTTTCATCACCGCAGACAACGTGCCGTTGGACATGACAGAAGCACCGAGCACAAGTGCCACTGGAGCCTTAGGAGGAGCCTCCTGGCGGCCATATATAAAGCGAACAGTGGAAATATCCACATACGCAACAACAAGTACGCACGTAAAGACAAACAGGAAGGGCGCGAACAGCACCCATCGAAAAATCCCTTTTATCACAATGATTATTATAAAGCCTGCGTAAAACTTTTCGATCGGTTCTGGGGAACCGCGAGAAAGTTTCACTTCGGCATCCTCTACATTAATTCTTCGTCTAGGGGAACCACTTCTGTCATTTGCATCTGCGGCGCTGGGATAATACAGAGCACTTTCCCTGCGATTTTAAAATCTTCTTTCAAGATAATTGGTTTGAATTTAGGATCTTTTGATTCTGGCCAGAGAATGACCATACCGTCGCGTTTCTCCAGACGTTTAACCGTAACCATGTCGTTTACTATCGCCGCGACGCGGTCGCCATTTTGCACATCATCAGTAAAACGGATAAGAACATAGTCGCCAGTGTTAATACCTGCGTCGTTCATACTGTCGCCGATAGCGCGCACGGCAACAATGTCTCCATCCTCTTCATCAACGATACGTTTGTCTACTTCTAGAAATTCATCTGCTCCTTGAGTGTTCTGCGCAAAGACACTGAGGTCGTCGCACCCAACATTGGCAATGACGGGGATGCTTACTGTCCCCCACGCACCATCAACATTGCGTAGCTCTATATTGCGAGAAGCATTTTTGCGGCGAACGATGTAGCCCTTTCTCTCTAAGATGTCTAAATATTGAGTAACGGTGCGAAGCGAGTTAAAACCGAGCGCTGAACGTAGCTGTTCCAGCGTTGGAGACTGGTTTTGCGTGTACATGTAGTCCCTGAGAGTGCTAAGTACGCGCTGCTGCTTAAATGTTAGGAGGTTTTGTATTTGCATACACCAATACTAACACTAATTACTGCGTGCAATACACAAGATACACTAATGTGTGGATATCTTCGCGCTAGCTTTCGTGATGATGAGCGTGTTTGTGATGCTGTGGGCCCTTGGTAAAAAGCTGGTCGAAGCGCAACTTTGCGAAACCAAACAAGTACACGATCTCCAAAATACCTAGGGTGTTAATGAGGAGTATGGCGAGAAACCACCATGGCTGGCCATTGCGTGAGGCGTGCCATAGAGCCAAACCCTTCCATACCATTGACCAAAGCACCGCAATAAAGACCAGCCCACCAACTGCACCTACAGCGAGCGGAGCGTTAATAAACCAAGCCTGATTCATGCCCCAATCATGCGTATACATATATCGTAAGTATACAACGCTCTTATCCGTCAACTATATATATGACACCATTTAAAAAAGGCCTCGTTTCTCTAGCAATTATCGGTAGCGTATTGGCTCCCGCATCTGGCGCGTTTGCCCAAACGTATTCGACTATTTCAGCTCAGGTTGTTAATACCAACTGTCCAGTACTGAACTACGACCTCTACTACGGAATGGTCAATAGCGATGTCGTGGCGCTGCAATCCTTCTTAGCTGTGCAAGGATACTTCCATTCAACCCCTATCGGTGTCTTTGGCCCACTGACATACCGCGCGGCACAGAACTTCCAAGCAGCTCACGGCATTCCAGCAACTGGCTATGTTGGCCCACTTACACGTGCAGTGATCAACTCAATGCAGAACTGCAATAACCCTATGCCTCCAGTTCCGCCACCAACACCTGCGCCATTTATCCAGAACATTTCTCCATCATCTGGAACTGTGGGAACGAGTGTGACGCTTTCCGGCTACGGCTTCAGCAATAACAGCACTGTTGTGTTTGGTGGTAGCGGAATCTCAAACGTATATTCAAATGGCTCAAGTCTAACGTTTACTATTCCTGAATACACATCTGTATGTCCCCCAGGTGCATACTGCATTATGATGGCGCGCCAGGTGACGCCAGGAACATACTCGATCTACGTTCAAAATCAAAACGGTACAAGTAACACAGTGAACTTTACTGTGACAAGCCAGGCAACGACACAACCTCTTTCAATCACAGGTCTTGATGCGCCGGCAAGCGTACGTATTGGACAAGCAGCTACATGGACATTACGCACTAATGTAGAAAATTATGTTCCAGGTTCAACTCTTCGCTACTCAGTAACGTGGGGCGATGAAGGAGTCTATCCTACCTATGCATCGAACGCTTCTTCTCCAAACATACAAACAACTGCAAGCTTTACGCACACATATTTGATGGCTGGCACATATCGCCCAACCTTCACTGTCACAAACGACGCTGGGCAAACTGCCTCAGCAACTGCGACTGTGATTGTAGGGTATTAAAAAGAAAAGACCCCTCACCGCACCGAAGTGCTAAGTGAGGGGCTAGTTTAGGGAACCCACTCGTACGCGTACGCTACTGAAGCCGCGCTAGCCGAGCGTGGGATGGAAGCTGAGTTCGTTGCTCGGGTCGGTGCCACGCTCCTGCGCGCCACCGCTGCTGCTCGCCGAATGTGCGCCGGTGCCGCCGAGATGAGCCTGGACCTCAGCCGTCGTCATCACCGTCGCACCTTCACCCAAACGGGCCGTGAGGGCCGATTGCATATTCATAACCGTCCTCCGTTTGTACTCCGACCATCTCAAGGATGGCCTTTCTAACAGTAGCAACCAGAACTAGCCCGTCAAGTGTTTACCACTGGAACGTCTGTACTTCGTGGGAAACCATGTCGACGCGCATTTGATTGTTCAACAAATCATCCGCTCCACTGCGAATGGCATGGAAGCGCACCATCTCCCACACAGCATCGCTTGCTGCACGCACGACTGTCGTGGGGATAGCGATATGCCCTCCGCACCCGCCAATAAGATTGTCTCCCTGCTCGTCGGGATACCAGTACCTTTCCCACTGCTCGATGTGAGAAGCGTTGTTAGGGTCGATGACATGCGTGATGATATGGGTCGCATCCATGCGCGTTTCGATGAACAGCGTTATCTGGTCGTTCTGCTTGATACAGCTTTCCCAGATACTCTTACGCGTTTTCATGCTATCGAGACACGCGAAGACTACGCCTGCAAGAGGCCTGTAGCCATCAACAAATTCCCGATGTTCATGAATTTGTGCACCTGTCCATTGCTCTGCGAGCCGGACAAGCGCCTCCGTTTTGTACATACCAACATGATTCATCCCATACACTTGGTTGGGAGGATTATGTGAGGCAACTGTATCGCCATCCCACACATGAAGTTCGTTTTGATGACCGCATCCGAACCTGACTAGAAGTTCGGCGACACGGCCACCGATTCCGCCCACGCCGATCACATGGATTGGATCCTTGAACGTCGTGTGATCGAAGATGGCGTCATGGCGTCTGGTGTCATAAACCATCACTTACTCCTGTATTTCATCCAAGGGCCATTTTTCAACAGTGGCACTTGGATATTGTCCCGGATTAGCGCTGAACACTGCGGCCAGCAAGATTCGACATGCCTCCAGCAAATTACCATCTGCAATGGCGGTTTTGATCTGCACAGCTCCGTCGGTCATACAGATGGCTCCATACTCACTTATATGAGGATGGTGGTATAGACCAGTTCCAAACTGCTCCATTCCGGTATCCTCCATTCCGGTCAACGGAGTAAGGTTCTGGAACGTATATTCTTTCATTTCTACATTGAGAGTAATGATGAACTCCCCAATCTTGCGCCACATTTTGTTATTGTCTTGCAAGCGCACGAGGTGCGTCCCCAAAAGCAACTCCCCTGCCGCAAAGTTGATAGCAACACACTGCAACTGAGGGTTACGGACAAGTTGAACGAAGTCATCAAATCCTTTTTTGAAGACCACCTCTTTCTCAGCATCATCCTTCACATGGGTTGAGCACAGCGTCGCAAACCCATTTCTAACGGTCTCATCGATTCCTACGGTTTCAACAATTTCCGGAACTGTGGGTTTTGCAGGATTTTCCGTGATGGAGTTCTTTCTTTTCCTCCAGCCGCTGAACACACTCATATGTCCCTCCTGAAGTTTGGGTTTATAGTCTCAACGTTCTTCTGTGGGCATACTACAACTTAGGGTTCTTCTTGAACAGTGAAGAGTCTGTCGTATTTATATCCCCCGCAGGGCGCTAAAAATGAAGGCGACGAGCTCTATAAGTAGCCAACCGATAATGGCGTAGGCGATCATTGCAAGAACAGCAACGACATCTATAAATGCATTGGGGGTGAAATATATTCCAGGAAACGCACCTATAAATGGCCCAATAAATACTGCGCTGGTGTTGTATACCCATGCGACGAAGGATGAGCTGGAGCTGGCTCCAAACAATTCAAGTCCGAAGCGCAACAACAATATAAATTCGATTACTCCAATAACCGCATTAATAAGGCGTGCAATAAAAAATGATGACATAGAGAGACTTTACCCCCTCCTAGATGGAGAACTCATGAAGACGAGTTAGCGGCCCAACACTAGTGTGCGGCGGATCTGGTCGAACTGGGCAACAAGTGCAGCGTGGTCAAACGCGACGCGCGTGCCCGCTGGGTAGTTTGCGAGCTGGGTCGAGTGGATCATATAACGGATTGCTGTGCATGGAATAGTGCCTGGAATTGCATAGACGATCTCTTCGTAGAGGTTGCCTGCTCCTGCACCGCCCCCAGTAGCCACTGAATATTCGACGCTGTTCTCTGTAACTGTGCCTGGATTCTTTGCATCATCGAGGAAAAGATTTGCGGAACACGCATCCACATTTGGCAGTTGTTCAACTGAAAGGTATGTATCTGAACTCAAGTTCGTGCCCGTGGCCATTGTTGTCGGAATGGTAAATTTTACGCCGTTGATTTCTAAGCCAGGACCCATAGCCTGGTACTGATACGAAGCATCTACTGTGTACTCCATTGGGTAAAGAATAGAAAAACCAAATTTAGATGACGCATATGCCTTCCAGCTTTCTTGTTCTGTTGTTCGAGTGCTTACTTCAATACAACCTGTATATGTTTGTTTCCCTTTTTCTTGTACAAAAGCTGTGTTGCCCTTGTTCCAAAATACAAAAGACTCGTCTGTGTTGGCATACCGTGCGCCACTCGCAGACACTGCGTGAGGTAGTGTCATGGCGCTGCCATCGGTAAGTTTAAGATTCACTGAATCTTCGTAGTACGTAGCTGTTATTGTTTTTCCTTGATCACACAAATAGTTAACAGTCGCAATCGGGGTGCCGAGCGATGTTGTTTGCGTAGAACCGAGCAAATTAGATAAAGGCGGAGTGTTACGGTAGACCCACAGCACGAGACATAGGGCAATAAGCGCGACGACAGTAATTACAGTAATGATTGTTGCGCGTCCGCGCAGAGATGGAATATGTTCAGGAGCCATGCTCCTAAGTATACCAGTGCTTAACGTGGCTTATACGTGAAGGCTGCAGAAACGCAGCGGAGGCACTTTTCCTGCTTAGGACGAGTTTTGAGGTAACGGTTACCGCAAAGACAAATGAAAATCTGAGTTTTATTAGGCTTTTCGATCCAGTGACCATCTTGCTGGAAGGTTTTGTGTGGTCCCTGGAGTTGTGCATTAGCGCGTGGCTTAACAGCCTCGATGTTTACAGCAGAAACCGCTACCAACTTCTTGGCAACGCTCTTTACCACTGGTTTAACTTTTTTAGTTTGCTTCTGCATAGTTGTTTAGCCTTCGATGAAGGTAAGAGCCTTACCACGCTTCCCTGCTCGGCCAGTACGGCCAATGCGGTGAATGTAGTCTTCGTGTGTTGAGGGAAGGTCGTAGTTGATGACGTGTGAGACGCCGCTGATGTCCAAACCACGCGCTGCAACGTCTGTCGCCACGAGAACATTTACATGGTCGCGTTTGAAGAGGTCGAGTGCACGCTGGCGGCCGTTCTGTGTTTTATTGCCGTGGATAGATTCAGACTTAAAGCCCTTCTGGTTGAGAGTCTTAGAAAGTTTTTCAACGCCGTGCTTGGTGCGGCCGAAGATAAGAACCTTATCGAAACCAGGCTGGTTGAGGAGATCGTGGAGAACATTGAGTTTGTCGCCACCACGAGGAACACGAACAACGTCTTGTTCAATAGACGCAGAAGACTCACGAGTCTTTACAGAAATGCGGACTGGATTGTGCAAGAACGCACCGATGAGTTTTTCGATTTCAGGAGAAAGTGTCGCCGAGAAGAAAAGAGTGTGGCGAGGAGTCGGCATAAGGGAAAGGATAGTGCGCATGTCGTTGATGAAGCCCATGTCGAGCATGCGGTCAGCTTCGTCGAGTACTACTGTTTTGAATGTTGAAAGGTTAAGAGCCTTGCGTTCAAGCAAGTCTTTGAGGCGGCCTGGAGTACCAATAACAAAGTTTGGCTTGCGGCGGAGCTGTGAGATCTGAGGGCCAATGCTTGCACCGCCTACGCAGATAGCGTGGTAGATGCCAAGACCTGGAGCAAAACCACGAAGTTCGTCGCCGATCTGTACAGCAAGTTCACGAGTTGGAACCATAACGAGAACTTTTTCGTCGCGGTTCTTCAAGATCTTGTCTATAAGAGGAAGGAGGAAGGTTGCTGTTTTACCAGTACCTGTGTTTGCGATACCAACAACATCAGCGCCAGTAAGTACTTCTGGGATTGCGCGGTCCTGGATAGGAGTTGGGAGGGTATACCCCTTAGCTGCAATGTTTGCCTTAATGCGATCATCAAGCGCCAAGTCTGCAAAGGTGTGTGTAGGTACGAACTCTACAACCTTCTCTTCAACAATAGTTTTGTTGATAAAGCGAGATGGGTCAAAAGAGGTGGTTTTAAAGCCTCCACGACCGCGCTGAGGGCCACGGTTACCAAACGAAGGGCGTGAAGAAGAGCCCCCCTTGTATGGAGGACGTGATGAAGAAAAAGGCCTGTTACCAGGCTTGTTTCCAAAGCGTTGCCCACCTGCGGGGCGGGTTTTGTTGCCCATATATGCCATTACCAATAATAGTAATATATTAGGCCATTTTTGTCAACTAGGCACTAAAAAGAGCCTCTTTTACTGATATTGAATGAAAGAAGGAGCGGGTGTGAGGCCAAGTACCTCTGCTGGCGTGAGCAAAGCTTTGCTTGGTGGTTTTAAGTCATTCTTATAGAAGAGTTTGAAGCCGGTGAACTGTACTGGTTCAGGCACAACGACAGAGTTGTATGTATTTATTTTCTTCGCACCAAACCCCCACCCGTCCATGTCCATGATGAACTGCACTTCAGGTAATGGTTTAATCAATTCAGTGTTTTTGATCATGCCTTGAGTAAAACGATGGAGGACGATAACTTTTGGCGGCAGGTTGTTTAGTTTGACCAAGTTGGCGAGATAGTCGGCAGCCCAGTTGATGTCTGCGGCAGACATAGTACCGATAACATCCCCCGGTGGTATGTTGCCCGGCATGTCGAACTCGGGGTCGAGGCCTAAGTGCACGTTTGGCATCGAAAAATATTTTTCATATTGCGGCACTTCTTTTTGTACAGAGCTCAAACCCACTTGGATATCCAAAATCACGATGCCGTTTACTTTCGCTGCAAGCTCAAGAGCTTTGTCTACCTGGGTGTCCGGCATACGCAGACGATACATTCCGTCTTTACCTGCACTCCCCTGCGCAGTGATTACGATGTAGTTGATAGCAGGAACTACAGGAGTGGTAGGGTCGGCTGCTTCCCACTGTGCCATTGTTGCGCGAAGCATTGCCAACATCTGTTCTTCTGGATATTCGCCAAGCACGCCCATTCCTTTTGAATAGAAGTTACCGTAGTACGCGATGATACGGTTATGTGGCAAAAGTGCGCCAGGGTTTGGGTACGCCGCCTTCACTGGCCATAGTTGTTTTTTAACTGTTGTAGTTCCGAGAGTCTCTCCTGTTAGGAAAAAGTGGTACCAGGGCGATGAGGTTGCCACGTTTGCAAGAGCGAGGAGTTTTCGGTCGTATGCTTCTTTATCGAGGACGGGTGCTGTTGCAATTTTTTTAGTTGTTGAGGTTGCTTCTGCATCTGCCACACCTGCATATTGCAGGGACATAAATTCGCTGTAGCCAGCAAAATACACTAACGCAAACACTAAAGCACATCCGAGTGCGGCGAGCAGAAAAATCTTTTTTGCAGCCAGTTGTTTTTCCTTCGCCATAAAAACTCCTCACACTATAGCAACAAACACCCCGCATGTCGCGGAGTGTTTGTTAGAACACAGAACTACGTGAATCTATCTTCTTCATCTATTTCCTCACTTCGTATACTTGGACTCAATCCTGCATGTGCGTGCACGGCCTTTCCGCCCTTACTACCTGCACGCTGTGCCTCTTGTGAATCGAACTCGTGTGCCGTACCTTTTTCGTGAGCCGCCTTACCTCCCTTACTTGCTATTTCCCTTTGTTTTTCTGGATCCATTCCCGCAAAACCACGCCTGTCCCGACGGTTTTCAACATTGTTTTCCATAGTGCGATTCATTATTAGTTGCTAATAACGTCGACCTGTAGCAACTCTATCTGAAACCACATTAAGCCCTGGTTAAGTGAAACCTCACCACTTCATTTTTATTTTATCTGCTTTTGAATTTTCCCAATGAGCCCGTTTTGCTACTGTTGACGCAGATTGTTCACCTGTTCTATGTTTCTGACAGCTGCTCATCAAACCCGTGGAGGCAAAAGTGTCTAACAACTCAGATTCTAAGATTGATTGGAACGAGTACGCACTCAATTACGACTCCCTCAATAGTCTAGGCCCATACAGAGAGATGTTGGCAGAAGCTGTTGGAGTAATCTGGCACAGCCAACCGAATGCTGTGCTGGATGCAGGTTGCGGCACCGGAAATCTGCTCGCAAGACTTGCCGCACCATACATTCCCAAGCTTGTAGGTATGGATTCATCAACGGAAATGTTGGCGCGTGCAGAGAAAAAGTGTCCAGCAGTCCAATTTGTCCAGGCAGAACTCAACACGCAACTACCGTTCGAAGAAAGTGCGTTCGATGCAATTGCGTGCGTGAATGCTCTGTACGCAGTGGATGATCCTAACAAGACACTCGCCGAATTTGCGCGTATCTCGGCGCACGACGCAACCTTGGTCATCGTCACGCCAAAACAAAATTACGATAACGGCCTGATATTGAAAGCCCATTGCGGGAGCACAAAACCAGACGAGTATTGGAGAAATCTTCATTCTGATCTGGCGAGAGAGGAGCTGTTGATGCGGGAGGCACTTCAAGACGAGGTGACTTTTCAGAAAATGCGGAGCGTTGTAGACGTCAATCGTCGTATATCTACAAACATGCGATTTCATTTCTTCACTGGACCTGAACTTCGAAACGCCCTGCAGTTGGCTGGGTTTTCTGTTATAGATCTTCGCGAAACTTATGCGAGACAGTCTCACCTGCTGATTGCACGCCGAACATGATACGCTTTAAGAGGATTATTGCACCCGCAGTAATCCTCGTTTTTATATATAGACAGAGTTCTATAGTCCTATGGACGTAATAACGCTTACAAAATTTATTCTCGGGTGCACACTTATAGGAGAACTCTGTCTTCTTTATTTTGTATTAAAGGAAGAGCGATCTATCAAGAAATTACTTTTTGCACTGTTTGTTGTCGGGATCATCGGATGGACCTTGGCGATTTTTATTAACCTCTGGGCCCACAACGCAGATGTCGAGAAATTTGTATTCGGCTTCGCCGCAGTATTTTTAACCGCCCAAGTTTTATTTGCCCAACTGTTCCCCGACCGCCGCCTCCGCCCCTCTGATTACTGGAGCATCTTGGTTGGAGCCTTCTTTTTAGTGATTAGTTTCTGGAACGGTGCAGTATTTTCATCCATAGAACTTACTCCTCTTGGCTACACGATAGTTGAGAATGGATTTCTTTCTGAATATTATTCGCTCTTTGCCCTCGCTTTTGTTGCCGCACCAATTGCTATCTTTGCATGGAGGCGGGTGCAAACACACGACCCTTCCTTTCGCGCTCAACTCAAATATTTAATACTTGGGTTCTCTATATTTCTTGGGGTAAATATTCTTACCAACTCTCTACTACCCGTCTTCTTCCATGTATTTTTCTTCAACGCTGTCGGACCAGTATTTTCTCTCGTCCTCGCTGGTTTTATCTTCTATATAATCTACCGATACGAATTTCTCGATATTCATACCCTTAAGGATCTCCTCGATAAGGAACGTATCTATGCGCGAGAGCTTGAGGGGCGAGTTCGTGAACGAACGAAAGACATAGAGGAATTGCGCGCACGAGAGTGGCAACTGATGCAGGATATCGCCCACGCCCAACAAACAGCGCTCACTATATTAAAGACAGATGTGGAGCGCCTTAAACAAAACCAATCAGAAACTACTGAACCTATCCTGCGTTCAATGGAGCAAGGAATAGACCGCGCTTCATCGCTCACCTACGACCTGCTTCGCGCCGCCCAGTTTGAGGCGCAGGCAAAACAGAGTTATGAACTTGTTGACCTAAGCGCACTTGCTAAAAAAGTTGCTGAGGATGTCGATATTATTTGTGGTGCAAACAATATTTCTCTCACCCACAACATCGAACCTGGTCTCTCTATTATGGGAGATATAAAGCAACTCGAAGAACTCTTTCTTATTCTGCTTTCAAACGCGGTTAGATATAGAAAACAACATACTTCTGGAACTATAGCCCTTACACTCATGCGCGACGCTAAACATATTATTCTTTCTATTGCCGACACTGGCATAGGTATTGCTGGAGAACATCTCCCGCACTTGTTTGAGCGCTTCTATAGAGTACGCACTACGGGAAATGGAAATGGCCTTGGACTAGCTATAGCCAAAGCCATTGCCGAAACGCACGGTGGAACTATCGCCGTTCAAAGTACTGAAGGTGAAGGCTCTGAATTTAGAGTTTCTTTTAGCGAGACTCCCCTTCGAAGTTAGGTTCAACGATTCCCCACTGCATCGTACCTGGGTCGAGTTTCAAGTATGCACTTTTACCAATAGAAGGTTGAGTCGTCATTGGGTCGGTCAGAGCGCGATCTGCGTAATTAAATACAACGACGTATTTTTGTTTTGGGTTCGTGCTCAAGTTTGTACTCTGCGGTGCAATTCTGTCGCCCAAAAGATATCCATCTGAACCGACGTATCCGCGCGCAGTGTTCAGTGCCGCAACAGCGTAGTAGAAAGTTCCAGAGCCACCAGGATTTTGCGTAATGATAAACGCAATATCTTCACGGCCATCTCCGTCCAAGTCTGTCTTTATTTCATTTCCAAAATACGTAGTGCCGCCTTCCCCAAGTTTTACTTTCTGACCGTCTATAACATATTCTGCATTTTTGTAGTCTTTTACTCCCTCTGCTTGTTTCTCGTTATAGATATATGCGTTGAATGCATAAAACCCACCCACCAAAACAATAGCAGCGCCCAGTGCCCAAAAAAGTATCTTATTCATACAGTTAGTATATCGCGTGTTTTTACAAACAAAAAAGCCGCCCATAGGGCGGCTTTTTTGTAACGAGAGCGCTTACGCGCGTACTACGTTGACGGCGCTTGGGCCTTTTTCACCTTGCTGAACTTCAAAAGACACCATGTCTCCTTCGCGAAGTTCATCAAACGTGACACCGCTCAAGTCCTTAGAGTGGAAGAAGAGGTCCTTCGACTCGCCTTCGCGAGAGATGAAACCAAATCCGCGATCCGTCTTTGTTTTGATTGTTCCTGTCATATTTTTTGCTTGTTTTTTCTTTGGAGAAATCCGACCCGTTTCTTTAGTCTCTTAGACCTTACTAGTATGACAGGTTTTAAGTTTTTGGCTAGGGGGTCACTTTTTTAAGCAATATAAGCTTCTTTTCCCTTTTCCAGCTTTTTATCTCAGCTTCCCGCTTTGAGGCGGACGATCTGTCGGGGTGCTCTTCTGTATACACTATCTTGTCTACCTTCTGTGATCGTGTGTACCGCGCCCCTACCCCGGTTTTGTGTTCGTGGAACCTGCGTGTAACGTCAGTCGTAAGCCCCGTATATAACGAGCCGTTTTTGCATTTGAGAATGTACACGTAGTACATATGGCTTTATCGTACTGAACTCATTTTTTGCCTATACCTGAAGAATCCTTTCGCCATCTCGATCAACACAACGTTCAAGAGACCTATTACTGCCACACCCACAACCCACGCAAGTGGCAAGGCCACAGTATCGAAAACTTTTTGCAGTCCAGGCACATAGATAGCCGCAGCCATAAGAACGAGACCGATGAGAATGCCTCCATTGAGGTATTTGTTTGAAAATAGCGGGTACGAAAATATGCTCCTGTCCAAACTTCGAACTGAGAGAGCGACCAGCAGAGTGTACGTGCCGAACGCTGCAAAAATAAACGTGCGAACGATAGTCTCGTCGAAATTGAATTGCATTAGGACGTAGTAAATCACAAAGAGCAGTATGCTGGTTGAAAGACCAATCGCAAGAATAAGAAATTTCATGACCGGATCAAACAACTGAACCTTCCCCCTTTTCACTGGCTTATGAGAAAGGCTGTCTGGCTCTTTTTCGAACGCATACGATACAGCTGGGAAACTATCCGTGAAGAAATTCACCCACAGGATTTGCAGCGCATTCAACGGCAGAGGTAACCCTGTCAAAAGCGACCCCCCAATAAGGATAAGGCCGTCGGTGACGTTAGAAAGAAGGTACACGAGCACTTTGCGAAGATTACTGAGGATTTGGCGACCCTCTTCAATTGCTGCAACGATGGTTTCAAAATTATCATCAAGCAATACCAAGTCGGCAACACTTTGCGCCACTTCTGTACCGGAACCCATGGCGATACCCACATCGGCTTGCTTGATACTCGGCGCATCATTGACTCCATCACCGGTCATAGCAACAACCTCCCCCATATCCTGGAAGAGCTTTGCAATACGAAGCTTATCAAATGGCGTAACACGAGAAATGACGACGAGGTGCGGGAGACGTGCGCGCAATTCTTCCTCAGACAATGTAGAAAGTTCTGAGGCGTCGAGGGCCGACCCATCATCGATATCCATACCAATTTCATTTGCGACTGCTATAGCAGTTCCCCGATGGTCGCCCGTCAAAATAACTGTTTTTACGCCGGCGCCCCGCACACGACTAAGGGCATGTTTTATACCAGGACGGATCGGATCACGGAAGGTAATAAGACCATTGAACGAGAGGTGTGTGGGTGTGTCTTTTGAAAACGAGAAATTCTCCGTGTCAGTTATTTCTTTAGTTGCAAGACCAAGCACGCGCTCTCCGGAGAGAGCGAGGTCCTCAATGTGCCTTAGTATTGCCTCCTTTTCTTTTGCATCAAGTGATGAGCGTTGCGCAAGAATATCCGGCGCACCAAGAAACACGACTATGTGTTTGCCATTCTCTTTGACTAATGATGCGGAGAATTTCTGCACAGCATTAAATGGCATGGTCTGGAGAATATGCTCTTTAGCGGTGATTTCTGCAGAGGCCATACCTTTAAGGCCGGCGGCGCGGACAAGAGCCGCTTCCATAATCCTACCGTTCATGCGCCACGAGTCAGGGTCGTCGTTTGGATTTTCAATCAACACATTCGCATTGGTGAGAGCGCGTGTAAGTAGCTTCTGTTCATCGAGGGCACCGACAGGGATGATCTTTGACATCACCATTTTTGCCATCGTCAAAGTTCCAGTCTTATCGGTAAGGATAACGGTGGTACTGCCGAGTGCTTCAGCGGCAACAAGCTTTCGCACCACGCCCTTCCGTTTCGCCATTCGCTCAACACCGACAGCAAGAATGACGGTCATGGATATAGGCAACCCCTCCGGAATAGCAGACACAGCAATCGCCACGGACGTAAGGAACATGTCGAGTGCGGAGTATCCAGCAAGAAGACCAAGACCAAACACTGCGAGGGTCAGAGCGCCAAGCGCAATGCTTGAGTGGACGCTAAATTTGATTATTGCTTTTTGAAGCGGAGTTTTTTCGTTCTCAGACGCAGCAATAAGCGAGGCGACCTTGCCGAGCTCGGTACTTGAATTCGTGCGACATACAATAGCTGTACATATCCCCTGCGTGACCAACGTCCCAGCAAAAATCATGGACGTTTGGTCTGAGAGCCCGGCCGACTCTGGCGATGCATCTGTTGATTTTGATACTGGCAAAGATTCCCCTGTGAGCACCGCCTCATCAACCTGGAAGTCGTTGGCGAACATTACTCTAGCGTCCGCCGGAACTCGGTCACCTTGCGCCAAGCGAATAATATCGCCCGGCACAAGTTCTTCAGCACCTACCTCTCGCTCCTTTCCATCCCTAATAACTCGCGCCCTCTGCTTGAGATATGTTTTAAGTTCAGACAGTGCACGCTCTGCTTTATTCTCCTGATAGAAGCCCAGAGCAGAGTTGACAACTACTGCCACGAAGATAAAGATGGCATCTTGGTAATGTGAGATGGCGAGAGTGACGATGCCTGCAAAAATAAGAATTAGGATGAGCGGACTTTTCAGCTGATTGAGAAATATTTTCAGCCCAGGCATTTTCTTAGAAACGCTGATTGTATTGTTACCGAACGCCAAGAGGCGGCTCTGAACCTCTTGCGCAGATAAACCTTTTTCTATATCTGTTTCAAATACCTCCGCTGTTTCCTCAAACGAGAGGTGCCAAAAGTTTCTGTTCTGTATATCCGGATTCATGAATTATTTCTTCCTAAAGCAGGAAATCTCGATGACGGCAGTAACAATGGCCCAGACAATAAATATGTAGAGCCATGCATTCTCGTACTGGGTGTCTTTAAGCACTAGCGATGAACCGATCATCAACGCTGCCGCAAAAAGTGAGAGGCTCGTCGTTACAACTCGTTTAGATTTTAGGTTCATACGGTAACTCTATTCAACCTCAGTTGTGAAGCCGCCGTAGGCAAAGCGCTTCATGTCGAATGGCATGTCAGGCATCTCGCCTTTCTTTTCAAATTCTGCCATTACTTTCTTGTTTACTTCGTTTCGGTGTTTCTTTGACTTAAACACGATGAATGAGAACCATACCTCTTCTGAAGGTTTTGCCTTTGCCATTGTAGGAAATGTAAACGTTACGAACTTTGGTTTTACATCATCCGCGCGGCATTCTTTATAATCGAGCGCGCCAAACTTCTTCCACACAACTGCGGCCTCTTTTGCAATTTTCTTATATGCTGCGCGTTTTGTTTTTGGAACCGCGAACACAAATCCGTCTACGTATGTCGCCATAATCATTATTATTATCTATACCCCTTAAGTATAAGTTACAACTTTACCTCAAAGCTATAGGAACTTTCTGGGCTTGTTGGGAAGTTCTCATCAAACGCACAGCTCCCCTCCTGAGGCTCTGAGCTGCGGCCAACTAGTTTTATGCTTTTTACCAATACCCCATCACTCTTATAACAATGGTCCAGGTAGCTGTCGGCTCCAGATGCCGCCGTACCTCCAGCGCTGTGGTGGACATAAAACGCGTGGCCGGCAGTATCTACACCCGCTACTTCATACTGTTCAAAGCCTTTGCTTGATGCACACCTAAACTCAGAAATATTCTTTAGATCAAACGGTGGTGTATTTAATTCAAGGTCAGCATAACCGCTCAACGCATTGTCCATAAACGCATCGAAGCACGCAACGTTTGAAGGAGGAAATGCGCGCACTGAACGCGATTGGAAGATGATGTATAGAAACACTAGCAAGCCAACAAATATGACTCCTGATACTAAACCCGCTTTTATAGTTTTACTTCTTTTCATTACTTCAATTACTACATTACATCTTCCGGCTGTCGTACGCCCAGTGCAAAACTGCCTGGCGCTGTTTGGTGTGACAGTCAGAATCTCCTGCACGGCAATTATTTTTTATTTGCGCAATGTGGCGGCGCATCGCGACCCATCGTTTGATCTGTCGATCGTCATCGGAACTTCGACGGCCCATGTAATACCGGCAATACCATTGGAACCAGCCGCGCGGGTCGTCCTTATATATCCAGCCCTTCTTGCGCCATACGGAAAGTGGCTGGCTTGCATTTACACCAAAGAAGTTACGCTTCGCATCGGGCGCATAGACACCCTCCTTTTGAAATTTTGCTTTAGTAAACCAATCCTTAGGAAATTCTTTAACGCAGTCGCGCATATATACACCGCCAAATACTCCGAGTGCGAGCATTTGCTTGGGTATAAGGTCGGGCTTAAATCGAGTATCAAAATTTTTTCCCGCAGGCTCGGTCAGCGCGTACGCGTACCCCTTCTGCATCTTGTCGTGTACCCGAACAGTCTTGGTCGCCATGTGTAGATAGTATACAAGCTCGGTACGTTCCCTACAGAACGCAAAAGAAAAGGCCGGCGATTTCTCGCCGACCCTTATGTCTTGTAGTAGAGCTCGTGTTGAGCAATAAGCTCCTCTATCGCAAAGCGGATTATCGCATCGCGCTTAGAAGCAAAGAGGACCGGACAACCGCGGTCTTCAGTGCGGCCATTCTGGTCTTCCTTGAAGTTCTGTTCCTGCGCGCGCTCGTGTATCACGTCTATAAACTTAGGGAGAAGAAAGAGCCCGTCGTTCTCCCCCAGACCCATGAGACGCGAATCCAGAACTGTATCCGGCTTCAAGATAAAGCCCTCTTCGATAGGTCCTGTAGCTAGGTTCATCGTAAGGAGAAACGTGATGACCATATCCATCCCGATAATCTGCAGAATGAACTTGGGCATATGTTCACGCAGTGCTTTGTAGAAAAGCACCGGCGCATAACGCTCTCCATACTTCTCTCGAAGAAGCTCCTCGTATACTCGTGCATACGCAGGGAGAAACATGTAGAGCTCCATACTCTCCGGCGGCGTCGGGTGGCCCCACATCACAAGTGTGAGGTACGCAGCCTCCTTGTCGGTAAGCTCGCGGTCGGGTTGTTCTGCAAGGGAGGCATCGACTTCGCAGCCGATTTCTTCCCAGATACGCAGCTCTTGAGTAGACGTTGCGTCCGTATATGCGCGATTGAATTCCGCATAGAATTCTCCGAAGCGCGACAGCGCAGGACGCCTAAACTTTTCCATAAGCCGTGACTCAATATGACTAATGAGCACTGCCTGTGCCGCATTACTCATGTCCTGACCTTCTGGTAGATCTCGTGGAATGAGAACCACACCTTCTTTAATCTTGGCAGGATAGTCTCGCCAGAAGCCCCTACGCAGGGGCAACGGCTTGTACCGCTTCCCGTGGGGACATCCACTCATGACGATCTCTCCTTCAATAACGTTCCGTCAGGACAATAACAAAGTTTCAAAAAATTGAAAGGTTATTGCAGATTTCTATTCTTTAATTTCTATAATCTTAGACGGTGTCTTGTGTCCTCGGATGATACGCACATGAGACTTGGGTACACCAAAATGCGTGGCAACAAGAACTACAACTCGTGCATTCGCAGCACCTTGTTCGGGTTTCTCTTTAACAGAGATTTTGAGCCGCTTAGCTGAAACTTCTTCAACCACGTCTTTCCTGGCACCCGCTGTTACTCGTACACTTAGTTGCATCGATATTACTTCGCTTGTCGTTTTATCTTCTCCATTGGCCTTCCCTTTGCCAGCTCGTCGATGAGTTTGTCCAAGTAACGCACCTCGCGCATGATAGGATCTTCAATTTCCTCCACTCGCACGCCACAAATCATTCCAGTAATAAGTTTGCGTGAGGGGTTGAGCTTTGGCGCCTCTTTAAAGAAAGTCTCAAAGTTTGTTTGCTTCTTGACCTGTGTACCCAACTTACTCTGGGTATATCCAGTAAGCCAACGGATGACCTCATCAACCTCGTCTTTTGTTCGACCCTTCTTTTCTGCCTTTGCGATATACAACGGATAGACCTTTGCAAAGGCCATTGCGTATACGCGCTTGAGAGTTGCTTCGCTTGCTGGCTTCATCCGTATATTTCTTTATTACATCTGGCGCGCTTCCATTATTTCAATGGTTGCTCCAGGAATACCAAAGTGAGGATGGTCTTTGAAAAGTTCTGCTACGGCTTCTGCAGACTCTCCCTGTACATACGACGAGAGCATCATGTCATTTTTTACGTCCTCTACACCAGATGCGCTTACGCGCTTTGTCTTTCCAAGGGCAATTGTGTTGAGGATTGAGTCCTTGTGGGCAAGCACCCATGCATCCCAATCGGCTTTCATTTTTGCCTCTTCATCTTTACGCTCTGCTTCCGGTTTCTTCATCCACTCCTCCATACCTGCTGCCGGTGCCATGTATATAACTGTAAAATTTTTCATATAGTTCAGTTTAACATCAAACGATGATTTTTCTGTTATGTGTAGTAATAAACTCAGCTTACTGATATACATACAGAATATATGGCAGATTTCCCTATGAGGATCAACAAATATCTGGCGTTTAAGAAGCACTCGACCAGACGCGAGGCGGATACGCTTATTGAGCGAAAACTTGTAACCATCAACGGAGTATACGCAAAGCTTGGTGACAAAGTATTGGAGACGGATGTCGTACAGGTAGATGCGCCAGAGCGAGTATATGAATACTACGCCTACAATAAACCGCGCGGCGTTATTACCCACTCACCCCAAGGTGATGAAGTGTCCATTGCCGACAGCATCCATATGCCTTGGATATTCCCCCTCGGCAGGCTCGATAAAGATTCAGACGGTCTTATACTCCTTACAAATGATGGCCGCGCGACCAATGCCCTACTTAACCCAAAGCATGAGCATGAAAAAGAATATGTTGTCACGACATTGGACAGGCTGCCGAAAGATTTTAAACGAAATATGGAACGCGGCGTCGACATTGGCGACTACGTTACAAAAAAGTGTTCGGTACAGATATTGAGCGACAATAGCTTCTCGATTGTTTTAACCGAGGGCAAAAAACATCAAATCCGCCGCATGTGCGGAGCCTTTGGCCAAAGCGTCACCAAACTTACCCGTGTGCGAATTATGGACATACGTCTTGGCAACCTAAAAGAAGGTGCGTATCGAGCAATCCAAAAAACAGAACTCAGTACTTTTCTACAGGCAATTGGGCTGTAAAAAGAAAGAGTCTTTAATTACACAATACTTTTTCTTATTTTGAGGTGCCTGACCCTGATTCCGGGTAATTTTATTCGCCTCTTGTGATGAAGTCAAAAAACTTCTGTGTTTTACGATAACGAAATCGATAATAAATTTCTTTATACCAAGGAATTTTAGGTGGTTTTGGATCATTGGTTATTTGAAAATCTAAATCAGAGTATTGAGATCCTATTAACTGGAGAGTAAGATTTGTCACTCTGACGACATCTTCTAAAACCCCAGGCAATACATAAAGATTAACCGAGGGCATGAGGTGAAGACGGTGCAAAGGATTAGCACAAATTGCAAAGCTGGATTCGCGAATTGCCCCCCAATTACCGTGAGAAAACGACGAAGTCCAATCGTAATAAGTATCGTAGAGATCCTTACAATCAGCTTCTTCGCTCATTTTTCTTAAATCAGAACTTGCCCAGTGACTAAGTTCTATGTCAGAAAACTCTTCCCATCTATCTTCATTGGCAATATCTTTTAGAAACTCCTCATCGATAAAGCTAGGTTTATCTTTTAAATCTCGCGTCTTCAAATAACTCAACTTCATTTTTCCTATTCCATAGTCTCTGAAATCCTTCCACACTTTTGGGTCATCTTTTTTTATCAGATAGGCAAGAGTGATGTAACACTCAACGATAGACCTGAGTACGATTCTACCGATTACCCCTCTGGATAAATTTGTAGCAACCAATTCATCTACCAAACGAAGGGCATAAAATCCGAGTCCAAAAATTGAATCGTGTCTCGGTTCAACGTCACTTGATTCATCAGTTTTCAGGTAATGCAATAACAATAAGTGTCTTATACGATTTACCTGATCATGACTCACCCGAATTGCATCCTTTCGTTGCTCCCTCCTTGGGAAAGGTGAGCATATTGTAGACTGAAGACATGCTTTCCAAAACCGCTTGGGCCATTCGTTTTTTTCTTCACCATTGCGCATGTTCATGCTAATTTCTGAAGAACGTATAAATGGACGGATGTGTCGAAGATCGCCATAATTTGGATATTCTAAAACTCCACGTAGAGTTTCATGGATGCCTTCAATAGAATTTGAAAATTTAATCTTACCGCCATGGATTTCACACAGGAATCTGATCCATCGACAATCTGTCGCTCCTTGCGACTGATGCCATAAAGTTGCCTGCACAGCCCTGGCAAGATGATCTGCAACTTGTCTTTCATCCGAAGGACTACCAAATACTTCGACCCACTCAGGATGAGCAGGGAGTTCTGTAAAAATTGCTATAGACTGCAGAACTTTCTGTGTATCGGGGTGAGAATTTTTGAGTAAGTTAAGAAGTTCAAGTCGTTTTTCTTTTGACCACTTTGCCATCCCTGACTGAGTTACATCACACAACTCAGGACTTCTCTTAACAAATAAGGCTACTTTGCGAAAGATATCAAGCGCTTCTTCTCGTTTTAGATTTCCAACAAGCAATGTAGCCCATAACATTTCAGGCAAACGGTCATCCTTCCAAGAAGCAGGTGTCATTCCTGTTAGCTGACGGAATGGTGGTTTAAGAATAGAACCATCCCTCTTATGCTTGGAAAGGTCAGTCGATTTTATTTCCTTATCTTCTGATCCTTCTGACATAATGTGCTCTCAGGATTTTTAAGTCGTTTAATTACCAGCTCCTTGGGAGTTAGTTTTCTAGCCCAAATCTGTTCAAACAATCGGAATAGTAATCATCTATAATTTTATGCCTTGCAACATCGTCAGCAGTAGCAATAGCCGTTGGATTAAATTCGGCTTCTGCAAAACATTGTTGCCTTATGTGGCCAGAAGATCCTTCCTTTAGTAACGGAGGAACTGTCGTAAGGACTAGTATTATGGTCAGAACTACTAGTACCCAGGTTAACCCCAATAACCATCTACTGTATTTATCGGTTGATTTTTTAGAAGCATTCAAAGCCTCTATGAGTCGGTGGTTGATTTCGGCTTGCCCCTTTTGAGCTCCCAGACCACTTGTAGTACCTATTACGGTACTACCGACTAACTCGACGAGCTCATCAACTGTCATTTTTCGTGTATCGAGTTCAGACATATTGCTTCTTAGTTATTATTTGCTGCCAGACTAGGATTCGAACCTAGATAAACAGATTCAGAGTCTGTTGTCCTACCATTAGACGATCTGGCAATTTGTACACCGGAGACGGCAATACCGCTTCAAAATACACTTAAATAGGGACTTTTTCAATGTTCCTTGTTCTGGTATAACAAGGCGGTCGGACTCAGGGTCATCATGCGCGACAGACGGCAGGCTTAGAAGCAGCCCTCCGTAAAAAAACCGTGGCTGGTTACTGTCCCGCGCTCGTAACTTTAACGAGCCGCCTGAGTCCGGCCCCCATCTCGAAAGAGGTGGGGTTTTTCTTTATAAGGAACGTAGTCTGCCTTAACTCGACTACTGCCCAAATTTAGGGTAATTTTGCGAAGAAGCTCTTTGGAGGAGAGAATGGATCTCAGCAAATTTGGCTTTGTAGTCCGCGAGACGACCGAAGAAGGCTCGGAGGAGATGCGTCTGGAAGTCCGTACAGCGGACAAGGACAATTTTGTCGCATGGTTTCGTACCATGATCCGCACGCATGACGGAGACGAAAAGACCGAGATTTCGGTGGAGTACGTGCGTCGGAAAGACATGAGCAGGACGCAAGACATTGCAGTCCGCGCTTGGCTGCGAGAACAAGTGGAAGCCCTGATTTGATCGGGACTGTAATTCAAAGCAAGACGACCCTAACCCGGTCGTCTATTTTTTTACCAACCCCTCAACCCCAATATTTTGTTAGAGTGATGCTATGAAGCGGACACTCATAGGCGCGGCGGTACTTGTGGGCACATTGGTGCTGGCATACGGGTTTGCTGTGGTGCGCGAAGATATAGGGCCAATAAAAGAGGGTGTATCCGAGGCGACCGTACTGTTTGCAGGAGATGCAATGTTCGACAGGACAGTGCGCCTCACTGCAGAGCGCCAAGGCGGCGACTATTTGTTTGAATGCATAAGCCCAACATTTAAAACCGCCGACCTGGTTGTTTTAAATCTTGAAGGGCCTATTACTTCGACTTCTTCTCTAAGTGTTGGCTCTGTACCTGGAGGCCCAGGCAACTATACGTTTACCTTCCCCACCTCAACAGCAGCGTTGCTCGCAAAGCACGGCGTAGGTGTCGTGAACATTGGCAACAATCATATTCGAGACTTTGGAAATACAGGGACACTTTCCACGATGGAATTTTTATCTGCCGCAGGGGTTCAATATTTTGGAGACCCTATCACGCACACGGTGGCGCGGAAGGATATACAAGACGCACGGCTCTCTTTAATAAACTACAACGAGTTTATTGGATACTCTCAGGCCGCTTCTATAACACTCTCGCAGATACACGCTGAAGCAGCTGCAGGCCGCCTCCCTATCGTCTACACGCATTGGGGTATTGAATACGCTACAACAACGCCAAGCTCTATCAGAGAGCTTGCACATCAGTTTGTGGAGGCAGGTGCCGTAGCAGTTATAGGCTCACACCCCCACGTTGTTGGAGAGTCAGAAGTATATAACCGCGCGCCTATCTACTACTCGCTGGGGAATTTTATATTCGACCAATACTTCTCATACGAGACAACACACGGCCTTATGGTCGCTATTACATTTTCAAACGGCCGCATAAAAGGAGTACGCGAAATCCCTGTGGAAATTCACAAGAACCAGGTTTGCCCTATGCAAACAATCTAAGGCCGGCTATTTCTTTTCGCTTGCTGCTTTTATAAACGCAGAGAAAATTGGGTGCGGTGTAAGAGGGCGAGAAAGGAATTCTGGGTGAGACTGAATACCTATAAAGAATGGGTGCACTTCGCGAGGGAGCTCTGCAACTTCCATAAGCACTCCGTCTGGTGATGTTCCAGAGAACACCATTCCAGCCTCTTCAAGCTTTGGAATAAATGTAGGGTTCACTTCGTAGCGGTGGCGGTGACGTTCAGAAATTTTATCGGTACCAAAGATCTCACGAGCAAGGGTGCCGTCTTTAAGAACACATGGGTATGCCCCCAAGCGCATCGTGCCGCCAAACTTTCCTTCTTGAACAATCGCCTTCTGCGACTCCATGATATCTATTACTGGATATTCAATATTCTTTTTAACTTCAGCGGTGTGCGCATCCTTCATACCCGCCACATTGCGTGCGTACTCTATAACAGCGAGCTGCATGCCGTAGCAGATACCAAAGTATGGGATCTTCTTTGTACGAGCGTATTCAATAACTTTGATCTTCCCTTCTACGCCGGTCTCACCAAAGCCGCCTGGCACGAGGATGCCACCAAACTTATCAAGTTCAGAAAGTGGTGTTTTACCTGTCTCAAACTCTTGAGAAGAAAGGTAGGTAATTTTTGGTTTAAGGTCCAAGTGGTACGCAGCTGTTTTAACTGCTTCAAGGACTGAGATATATACGTCTGAAAGTACGAACTCACCCGATGAGAAATATTTACCAACAACCGCTATCTCTACTTCTTTTGTGGCGTTTTTAGATTTATCAACGAAAGACTGCCACTCGCGCAAATCTGTCTTGGTCTGTGGAAGCGAAAGGACATCAGTCAAAATATCTCCAAGCCCATCTTGTTCATAGTTGCCCGGCACATCGTAAATGCTTTTTACATCCGGAGCAGAGATAACACGCTCATTTGGAATGTTGCAGAATATCGCGATTTTTTCTTTGCGCTTTTCATCAAGCGGTACAGCGGCACGAGCCAAGATAACATCTGCCTGCAAACCTACTGAGTTAAGCGAGCGAGCCGCATACTGCGTTGGCTTGGTCTTCATCTCACCAATATTTCCTGGGATTGGCACGTACGAAACCATAACAACTCCAACATCTTTATGATGCTGTTGTTTAAGCATACGAGCTGCTTCAAGGAAGATAATGTTTTGGTACTCACCAATGGTGCCGCCTATTTCTACAATAGTTACATCAGCCTGAGCTTGTGCTTGAGCTTCTTTAATACGACGAATAACTTCAAGTGGCACATCTGGCACCACTTCTACGTTTTTGCCTCCGTACTCCAAATTTCTCTCGCGGCGGATAACTTCCTGGTACACACGACCAGTAGTCATGTAGTTTATCGAAGGGAATGACTCATCCAAGAAACGCTCGTAGTTACCCATGTCCTGGTCAGTCTCATAGCCGTCATCCAACACGAACACTTCACCGTGTTCTGTTGGGTTCATCGTTCCGGCATCAACGTTGATATATGGGTCGATCTTTATCGCCGTTACTTTAAAACCCTTGGCTTTCAAAATCTTTCCTATGGAAGATGCAGCGACACCCTTCCCCACGCCCGACATAACTCCGCCGACGACGAAAATGTATTTCGGGTCGGTTTTTGCTTTTGAAAAAGAAAACATCATTTACTAAATCTTTAAATATCGTCGCACGGCGAGGTAACTTGCAACCGCACCGAGCAATACGCCCGTTCCGATGATAATAGCGAAAAAGACGAAGAAGTGCGAGAGGTAGTAGTGGAATACGTTAATACCACCGAAGAAATTCTGTGTTGCCTCCCCCATCCAGTAGGTCACTGGGTACAAGAGTAGGAGCGTAATGATTCCCGATATAAGGCCGTAGAGCACACCCTCCACCATAAATGGTGCGCGGATATAGAACTGGCCGGCACCCACAAGGCGCATAACCTGAATCTCCTCGCGCGAGGTGTAAATAGCCAAACGGAGCGTGTTAAACGAGATAGCGATAGTTACTGCAACCAATATCAAGATAATGATAAGGCCGATGCGCCCTGCTGAGTCTGTGATCTCCTGCAGACGGTCGAGTGCCTGGCGGTGCTGCTGGTCAAAGTAGTTAATCTTGTCGATGATACTGGCCCCACCTCCACCGTTTTGCTGCTGTTGCTGCAAGAACTGCGCAATTGCATCGTATTGAGAAATATCTTTTGCCTTAATGTCGAGCTCTGCGCCAAGTGGATTGTCTCCAAGCTCCTGCAATGCCTGCAAGGTTAGCTGGTCGTTCTGGTGGCGGTTACGAAATGCAGTAAGCGCATCTTCTGCAGAGGTGTAGGTTACCGCCTCTACTTGCGGCAAAGTCTGCAGGGTTTGTTGCAACTGCAAAATCTGCTCTTCAGGTGCGCGCGTAGTGAAGTACACCGTCACATCTGCTTTGTCGCGCAATGTCGCGAGGGTGGAATTCAACATCACACCTGCAAACAGTGTTGTGCCGACAACGAAGAGCGTCACCGTCATTACGAGGATAGATGCGAGGGAGACAAAGCCGTTTCTCCAGAAATCGAGAAACCCAGCACGCAAAATTCTTTTTAGAATAACGGAGTCAAACATAGATACAGTTTACAATATATATTTCCCTTCGCGGTCATCACGGATGATCTTCCCACGATCCATAGTAATAACGCGCTTTTTGAGCGCGTCTATAACGCCTTTATTGTGTGTTGTAAGGATAACTGTGGTTCCTAAATCGTTAATCTTCTTTAGGATTTGAACGATTTCAAACGTGTTTACTGGGTCGAGGTTACCGGTTGGCTCGTCGGCAATAATGACATCGGGCTGGTTCACAATCGCACGCGCGATAGCAATGCGCTGCTGTTCCCCACCAGAAAGTTCGTCTGGAAAATTATTCGCCTTGTCGGTGAGGTCTACGAGGTCGAGCACGTGTGGCACATCGGAATGAATTTCTTCTTCAGCGCGGCCAGCAGCCTCCATCGCGAACGCAATATTTTCATACGCAGTTTTTTGTGGAAGCAAACGAAAATCTTGAAAGACAGTACCAATTTTGCGACGAAGATGGTTGATGCGGTTCATCGGCACCTCGTGCACGTTTATAGATTCAAAAAAGACAGAGCCCGAGCTGGGCTTTTCTTCTGCAAGGAGCATTTTGACGAGTGTCGTTTTTCCGGCACCTGAATGACCAACGATGGAGATGAACTCACCAGGTTCTACTGAAAAACTGACATCCTCAAGAGCGATGGAGTTATCTGCATATACTTTACCTACTCGGTCGTAATATATCATTTTGCAACCTATGTATTCTACATCATTTTTTCGGGCTCCAAAAATGGCTCTATGTTGCCTTCAAGCACCCCCTCAGCATCATGAACTTCCACATTTGTACGATGGTCTTTCACAAGTTTGTAGGGATGAAGCACATAGGAGCGGATCTGGCTCCCCCATTCAATCTTTGAGGTATTGGTTGAAAGCTCTGCGACTGTCTTTTTGCGTTGCGCTTCGAGTTGATGGAACAGTTTTGCTTTAACGATAGCCAATGCTTTTTCACGGTTAGAGTTTTGTGAACGCTCACCGTCTGCATGCGCAGAAATACCTGTAGGAATGTGCACAACACGCACTGCAGTTTCTCGCTTGTTAACGTTCTGTCCACCCGGGCCACTTGAACGAGCAAATGTTATCTCAAGCTCATCTTCTGGAATTTCAAAATCAGTAATTTTTTCCACCACCGGCAAAATTTCAACGAGTGTAAATGATGTTTGGCGTTTTTGTGAGGCGTTAAATGGAGAAATGCGAACAAGGCGATGCACGCCGTATTCATTCTTCAGCGTTCCGTATGCATTTTTCCCTTCTATTTCGACAGTGATATTACGATACCCACCGTGGTCGTTTTCGTTCTGGTGCAGTACACGCATACCCCATCCGCGCTTCTCGGTATATTTGCGGTACATCTCCAAGAGCATGTGCGCAAAATCTTCAGCATCATCGCCGCCTGCGCCTGCCACTATCATCATAATGGCATTACCCTTATCGTATTTACTTCCTCCTTCTGCTTCTGATTTTAAATCTTGAAGTTCTTTGATCATTGCCTGCGCTTTTGCAGGAACGCTCCAAAAATCCGGCGCTTGCATCGCAGCTTCAATTTCTACTATTCGTTTCTGTATCTGCTCCTTCTCATCCATAAATATACGACGAGTGTAGCATACCGTTGACTTTCCCACCTTCTCTGCTACGGTGCGGCTAGAGGTGCACCCATGCATACACACAAGGAGGGCTCTTTTGCCCTTATGGTTGCGATTTACAGTCGCGACCCCGATACGTTTCTCCTGATCAAAAACCACAAAGCGGCAACCAATCGCTGGAAGTTTATTGGCGAGACGAGCGAGCCCGGCGAGACGTGGCGACACACGCTTGTGCGGGCACTATGGGAAGAAGGTGGGTTTAGAATCCGTGTTGTCTGCGACGAAATCGGTAATATCGTCGAACTAGGCGACCCAGAGATCTCCATCGCTGAAGTTCGTCCAGTGCGCATCGTACAAGGGAGAAGCCTGCACGAGCAGTATTTCTGTAAAGTAAGGCTCCCCTACGCACGACTAAAAGATCTTTCGGGAAAAATATTCCCTGGAATCGATATGTACGAAGAATTCGAAACCAAAATGGTTTCGTTTGAAGAAGTCGATTCAATGCCGGACTTCTTTCGCGCTCATCGCACACTAGTCCAACAATTCCTTGGATACCCTGCCTAAAGCGGGGTATTTTCTTTTATCTTATGGAGCCAACGGCCGGGATTGAACCGGCGACCTTCTCGTTACGAGTGAGATGCTCTACCAACTGAGCTACGTTGGCCTACTGGCCCTGGAGCCGTTGCCCGGGATTGAACCGGGGACCTACGCCTTACCATGGCGTTGCTCTACCAGCTGAGCTACAACGGCGATGTAGCAAAAGATATCAGACAGATGAGTCTTTGACTAGAGCCTCTCACACAAAAAATATCAATATATGCTTCCGAATGTACCTAACGGAATATTCCGCTGAAGAAAACAGCTGCTGTCTGTCCAATAAATCCAAGGAAGCTCGTTGTCGTTGCGTTCTGTCGTCCCTCCATATTTTTAGGACGCTTGATATCGGGAAAATTTCGAGGCATAGAATTCTCTGTGCTCGTTCCTATCTTCTGGAGTTTTTGTGCTCTCTCCGGAGTTATAAGGCCACTTTGCGCCGCAAAATCGGTGCATTTCTTTACGATCTCAGGGTCGGTAGCTTCCTTACACTTTGCAAAATCTTTCAGAGAACTGAACGGTGCACTGCTGCTTGCAATAGCAGAGAATACTTTTCGGGCTCCGTCTTCATTAAATCCTTTTGGCAAAACACCCGCAGCTTTTGCAAACTCAAAGCAAGATTTTGCTTGATCAACCGTTGAAGGCTTCTCGCATGCCTCTTTGCACGACCTTGCATCCGTGCAGCCCGTAGGCAATGTTACACCACTCTTTAAGGCGGCACTTATCTTCTCTGCTTTTTGAAGAGCTTCTCCTTTAAACAAAGAGTGTGTTTTCCCGTATGCAACACACGTTTGTATGTGCGCAGTGTCATCGCAGTATGTTTTGCACGCCTGCACAGGATCAGATGCACCGGCCCCACACTTCCCCGGCCCTCCATTCGCTTTAATTATCTCCGAGAGTTTGGAGCGTTCGGAATTGCTTTGTTGAACCTGCTCAGCGCGTTTCAGTCCGCGAGACTTTGCATACGAAGAGCACGCAGAATGATTGGACTCAATGTCGCAGTATGCCTTACATGCCGCTCGGTCAGCACAACTTCCAAGCTCTGCAATTGGGAACGTTGGCTCAGATGATGTCGTTTGTGCCTGCACAGACACTCCTACGACAAGTGCGGAGAAAACGAACGCTGCGAGTATTGCATTAGAAAGGGTTTTGGTAGTCATTGTCGTTTGATTGAGTAGTAAAAGGATTTGTATCGTCTGCTGGATTTACCGCCGGAGTTACATCGGTCACTGGGTTTGAAGTCGTGGTGGCCTCTGCGCTCGCGTCAGTGTCTAGCATTGCAGCATCCTGATCAACAGTTTGTTCTACCTGAGACATAGGCTGCATCATGAAATAGTAATAGTAGGCAGCTGCTCCTCCAGCAGATGCCACTAACAATACGAGGATCAGTATCCATAGCATCAGATGGGATTGTGGCTTCGTCACAGGTTCCGAAACAGAACTTTGGATTGGGGCCATAGTGGGAGGCGCAGGCTGCGGTACAGGAGCTGCTGCAGGAGCGGGCTGAGGAACCAGCGCAGCAAACGTCTCAGTTATATCCGTGACATTCCATCCCTGCCCTACCAAGGCCTGTTGGATTGCATCCTTTGCCACGCCCGCTGCGAGCTGCTCCTTTATATAGTCGAGCAATTGTTGGTTCACCATACAAAAAAGAAACTATCTATAGCGATAGTATGGCATGAGTTTTTGCACCACATAGAGCCCGGTGGGGATTATCGAACAAATGATGCGCGAGAGACGGGACTCGAACCCGCAACCTCTGCCGTGACAGGGCAGCGCTCTAACCAGTTGAGCTACTCCCGCATATGAATGCGGACAAGCAGATAGTAGCGCATCGTGCGCACTTTTTCTACTCGTGTGTCGGAGGCGGGAGTCGAACCCGCGACCTCAGCGTTATGAATGCTGTGCTCTAACCATCTGAGCTACCCCGACAATACTCAACAAACTAGCATTTCTGGGCATTTTTTGCTACATTGTAGGCACGTTTGAATATAGCGGGGAAGAGCAGAAGTCGCTCGCCAGGCTCATAACCTGGAGGTCGTGGGTGCAAATCCCACCCCCGCAACCACGAAAAGCAAGAACCCCAAGCAAAAAACGCTTGGGGTTCTTTGCATCGTGGCCGCGCGATTGCGAAGCAATTCTGCGCCGCCGGTTTGGGCTAAACTCAAATATAATCAAATTCCTCAAATACCCGGCGGTATTGTTCTATGGTTGCGTGTGCATCGCGCTCAGAAAGTGGAAAGGCTTCGCCTAAGTGGGCCAAAGCATTTCTCATACGGTGCGCCTCCCATGCAATATCTACGGTGGTGAATTGGAGTGGGTTCGCCATCTTGAGCTGGTCCCCTAGCGTGTTCCCAGGATAACCCTTTTCGCTCAACATTTGCGAAAGCATAATGTCGGCATCTAAGATTGCGCGCCGCCAGTCACTCTCACTCGTCGAATGTGCCAACAAGACAATTCCATCCCATCGTGGGTTTTTTTGTTTCTCTTGAATATGCTCTGGCTCGTGATGTGCGTGTTGCATCATCTCCAAATGGTGGAAGCCATGGTGCTCGAACTGCTCCATGCGGATGCTCACATACACAATAAGTATAAGAAGAATAAATGCAGCACTAAGACCAACAACCACAACGGCAATAGCAATGTGTGTAAGTGTGAGGTACAGGTCACTTACTGCACCAGGAACACTTTGGCCAAAGGAAAATACACTCTGGAAGAAGCCGTAGAAATCGGGAGAGTACATACTCTTCTATTGTACGCCTTATTTGCTTTCTCCAAGAAGTGCTTTGCCCACACGAAGAAGTGCGGCTTCATCGCCATGCGCTGCAGTGAGTTGGATGCCGACGGGGAGTCCATCTACGAGCCCGGCAGGAATAGAAATTGCAGGGTTACCAGTTAAGTTTGCTGGCACGGTAAAGATGTCTGCCAAGTATGCAGAGAGCGGATCTTCTTTCTCCCCTATCTTCCATGCAACGTCTGGCATTGTCGGCGTCATGATTACATCAACATCTTCAAATGCTGTTTCAAATTCTTTGCGAAGTTGTTCACGCGCAAGCCCTGCCTTCCCGTAATACGCATCATAGTAGCCGGCTGAGAGAACATAGGTGCCAAGAAGAATACGGCGGCGGGTTTCTGGACCAAAGCCTTCCGCGCGGCTTTTTGCGTAATCTTCTGCAAGAGAATCTCCTTTCAATGCAAGGCCATAGCGTACGCCATCAAAACGTGAAAGGTTTGATGACACTTCTGCAAAGTTTGTTATGTAGTAGGTAGCGAGAGCAAATTTAAGCGAAGGAAGAGAAATACTTTTTACGGTATAACCCTGCGCCTCTAATTCTTTGCGTTTTGCGTTTTCAATCTCAGAGACCTTGCTCTCAGCCAAACCCTCAACAACGCCAATTACTTTTTTCTCTGAATGTTTTGGGTAAAGATTTCCATCAATGGAAGTAGAGTCGAACTGATCTTTACCTTGGATGGTGCTTAGAATTATTTCAGCATCTTCAACAGTTTTTGCTATTGGGCCTACTTGGTCAAAAGAAGAAACTGCGGCAATGACACCGAAGCGAGATACGCTGCCGTAGGTCGGCTTGAGCCCCACTACTCCACAGAAGCTTGCGGGGTTGCGCACCGAGCCTCCTGTGTCAGTTCCGAGCGCACCAAGCGCCATGTGTGCGGCAACAGCGGCAGCCGAGCCACCAGAAGTACCTCCGGCTACGCGGCTTTCATCGTGAGGGTTTTTGGTTGGGCCAAATGCAGAATTTTCTGTGGAGCCACCAAGCGCAAACTCGTCCATATTGGTGCGGCCCAAAAATACAGCGCCTGCTTCTTTAAGTTTTTTAATTACCGTTGCATCGTATGTTGCAACATAGTTTTCAAGCATCCGACTTGAAGCAGATGCGCGCTTTCCTTTAATTAAGATATTGTCTTTGATCGCAAGCGGAATACCAAGGAGTGGATGGCTCTCCCCTGCCTTGCGGCGCTCATCGGCCATACGCGCCTGCTCTTCAACATCATTAAATACTTCCAAATATACATTTAGGTCTTTATTTCTTTTTTCTATCTCTGCCAAACATGCACGCGCCAAGTCTACTGCAGTAATGTCTCCAGCTTGTAGCTTTGCAGCTGCCTCTTGTATTGAAAGCTCGTTGAGGTTACTCATCTTTTTGAATTATTTTGCGTACAGAATTGTAGTCTTTTTCTTTTTTCGGGAAAGCGTCAACAATCGCATTACGTGCGTCCTTCAATGCAGAACCCTCCTCATAGGGGACGTCATCACGCATTACGTTATGGTTGAGAGGCACGTTTTTATCCGCACTTCCCTCTATAGCAGAAACCTGCCCCACATAGTCCAAGATATTGGAAATATCCTTCTGAAGAGACTCAGTTTCTGCCTCAGTAAGCTTAATTCGCGACAATTCCGCAAGCTTCTGTATGTCTTCTTTTGAAATCACCCCTCAATACTACCTCTTTTCCAGTAACTTCAAAAACTCCTCTTCGGTTAGGATTTTTACACCCAACTCCTCGGCTTTATCCAATTTAGAGCCAGCCTCCTCCCCCGCCACAACATACGTGGTGTTTTTAGAAACAGAGGAAGATACATCCCCACCGAGTTTGCGGATTTTTTCTTTAGCTTCGTCGCGAGACATGCTTTCCATAGTGCCCGTGAGCACAAAAGTTTTTCCTACAAACGGAAGGTTTTGTTTTACGTCAGCAGAAACGTATTCAGGGTTTGTAATTTTCAGTACGTTCTCCAAACGCTCAATAAGTTTTTGATTTTCTTTCTCAGCAAACCACCCAACAATAGCTTTTCCAACAATAGGCCCAATACCTGCTATTGCAATAAAGTCTTCTTCAGAACCTTCTGAGAGTTTTTTGAGAGTTTTAAAATTTTGAGCAAGCAATATAGCGGTCTCTTCCCCCACTTGTGGAAGAGAAAGTCCGGTAACAAGGCGCGCGAGCGTGACATTTTCTGCAGTCTTCTGTATTGATTCGATAAGTTTTTTTGCGGAGATTTCCGCAAAACCTTCGAGTGTTAGCAGATCGCCTTCAGTAAGGGTAAAGAAATCATCAAGATGCTGAACTAAATTTTTCTCAAGCAGTGCATCTACAGTACTTGGACCAAGCCCTTCTATATTAAGCGCGCCCTTGCTTGCAAAGTGGCGGTAGCGGCGGCGGATCTGTGCGAACGAGTCTTTGTACACACACCGCCACGCGGCTTGTCCTGGAACGCGTTCGATACGTCCATCTCCACCACATTCTGGAACAGAGTTTGGCCATTTGTATGTTTGTTCTTTTCCTGTGCGAAGCTCTGTAAGCACTCTTACGATGTCAGGAATAACATCTCCTGCTTTCTGCAATATAACTGTGTCGCCTATGCGCACATCGAGGCGATTAATCTCATCTTCGTTATGGAGCGTTGCACGGCTTACAGTGGAGCCGGCAACAAGGACAGGGCGCAAGTGAGCCACCGGCGTAAGCACACCCGTGCGCCCAACCTGGAGGACAATATCTTCCACTACAGTTGTTACCTGTTCTGCTTCAAATTTAAATGCCACAGCGAAGCGTGGCGCCTTGCCGGTATACCCCATTTGTTCTTGAGAAGCGCGGTCGTTTACTTTAATAACAACACCGTCTACCCAGTAATCTTCGCTTTTACTTTTCTTCCCCCAGGTTTTCCAATACGATATGGCCTCGTCGATATTTTTTACGAGCTTCCAATGTTTATTTACTTTAAATCCAAGTTCTTGAAGATACTCAAGCTCCTCTGCTTGGCTGCCCGGCATCTCTTCACTTGTTGAAGCAACGTCGTATATAAATGTATCGAGTCCGCGAGTGGCAGCAATGCGTGGGTCGAGCTGACGGATAGAACCAGCTGCAGCATTGCGTGGGTTGGCAAACAAAGGCTCTCCGTTTTTCTCGCGCTCTTTGTTTGTCCTCTTGAGAGCTTCTTCGCTCATCCAGATTTCTCCTTCAACAACACAGTCAATTGCTCGCTCAAGCACAAGCGGCACAGATTGGATGGTGCGTACGTTATGTGTTACATCTTCCCCTGTCACGCCGTCACCGCGAGTTGCAGCAGTTACAAGCTTGCCTTGTTCGTATGTTAAAACAACTTTAAGCCCATCTATCTTAAGTTCGCACGTGTACGTGAGAGTCTGTGCGGACTCCCCCAACATTCTGTGCACTCTTGTATCAAAATTGCGAAGCTCTTCTTCGTTAAATACATCGTTGAAGGACCACTGAGATACTGTGTGTGTAACTTTTTTAAATGTTCCGAGCACTCCCCCTACGCGCTGTGTAGGAGAATCAGAGGTTATGAGTTCAGGATATTTTTCTTCAATAGAAGCAAGTTCCCTCTCCAATTCATCATAGGCACTATCTGGGATCTCTGGAGCTTCAAGTGCGTAATATAAGTGGCGGTGGTGGTTGAGAGTTTTTTTGAGTTTTTCGTATCGTTCGCGAACGTCCGTGGGAGCCATGTAAATAGAGTACCTTCCCGACGTTTGCTTAGCAAAGTCGGAATCTCGAAGATTTAATAGGTAACTTTTAGTTCGCGCTCCAGTTGAGTTGCTCCAGGCACGCAGGTGTTGTAACCATGAGAATATATCGTCGTCCCAATTCCTCCGTACGCATTAAGATATTTGGCGACCTCTACTTTTGCACAATACGAATACCCTGGGAACGTTAGAGTAAATGTCGTTGTCGCAGCGTTTGAGGTTGAAACAACATTCCATGCGGTCCAGCCTGTAGGTTGTGGCGCAAAAGGAGTTGGTGGCGTGCCTTTGGCTGACATGTCGTAGGACCCACACACCACATTTGTTGGGAGAACTGGCGTGACAGTTGAGTTGTATCTAACAACGATAATACCTGGAGAACCGGCACCGCCGTTTTTCACTACACCTGAGCCGGAACCGCCTCCTCCTCCTGCAGCACCATATCCACCGCCATTACCTCCAGCTGATGTTTGCGCTCCCCCTGAGTTGTCGGTACCGCCACCACCGCCTCCTCCGCCACCAGACCCGTGACTTGTATCCCATTCAGTGCCGGCGCCGCCCGTACCGCCAGGACCAGTTGAACCGCCACTAACAGCGTGGCCAGCACCTCCGCCGCCTCCGCCTGCAGAACCCGTTCCACCTCCACTACTTGCAGCACCTCCAGAACCTGCTCCAGCCGAAGCATAATTGTTACCACCGATTGCTCCTACGGTATTTACCGCACTACTACCCGCAGAACCACCGCCTCCACCGCCTCCGCCTGCAGCTCCAGTTACGCCAGAAGAGCTACCACCTGCGCCACCAGACCCGTTGGGGCCAGCGGCACCACCTCCACCCGAACCTCCGCCCGTGATGTTGACCGAGCCTCCATTACCGCCAGAATATTTTACTGAACCGATACTTCCCGATGATAGTCCTCCACTGCCGCCCGGACCTGAGCGTGTAGGTTGTCCGCCGCCGCCTCCCTTAGCACCAACAATGACCGCGCTTCCTGAAATACTCGAGCAGTTTGAAGCACTATTACATAGATATGTATCACCACCGTTGCCTCCGGCACCCGCACTCGCAATACCCGCAGCGCCTCCTGAACCGACCTTCATAGTCACCACCATTCCGGGTGTCAAAGACACGTTAGTTACTTTTGCGTATGCGCCTCCGCCGCCTCCGGCGCCTGCATCCCAGTTGAGCCATCCAGCACCTCCGCCTCCGCCGCCACCTATTACTTCAATGCTGTTATTTGAATTGTCCCAGTCGATAGGTACTGTCCAGGTTGTGCCGGCTGTAAGGTATGTGTACCCACTCACTCCACCGCTGTTGTTGTTCACGAACGCACTGCTAGAACCGTTGTATTTTGAATCCCAGTAGAGCGCACATTCCGCACCTGAGTCCGCAGCATAGATTGCGTACTGCGACTGTGACACGGTTGTTGAAAGACTGAGTTGGCGTACCACTACATCGTAGATACCAAGCCCGATAGCAAGAGCCAAACTCGCCACAAGAGTTGCGAAGAAAATAGTGAAGCCTCTGTGTTTCTTTTTTAGAAAAAGTTTAGTCATACATTATTGCCAATTGAGCAAAGCGTCCCGCAACTCAAGTGAACGCAAACTACCTCCAATATCTCTCCACTGCACCACCACCCTGATATCTGCCTCATTTACATTGCCACCAGGCGATGGCGTGGTAACTGAAACTGATCTAGAGAATATCGTCGGTGTGTTCCCTGCTGTTGCGTATGTGTAGTTACCACCTGAAGCATTGTAGTAGAGAAGTGTAGAAGCGCATTGGGTAAGCGACGTACCACACAGTGTTACCTGGTCTGCGAGCGAGTCTACGGTGCAGAAATTTCCTCCCGTGCATGTCGCCTGCCCACCCGTAATATTTGTCGTATGACTGTTTGAAGTACCATTAAGGCCAGCAAGCCAGTTCTGGTTATTAAGTCTATTTGTGTCACGAATAAAGTGTATATACTCAAGCGCATCTTGGGCGAGGAGCCCTGCCATGACCTGGTCACGAGCAGTAAGTGTGAGCTGTAAGCCTTTTGCCGCAATAGTAAGAGGTCCTGTAATAGCGATAGCCAATATCAAAACAGCTAGCAATGTTTCGACAAGAGTGAACCCTCTATTTTTTTTGTTTCTAGAGATCATATAGGCGTTGTGTGACGGAGGTCTGCACGTTGAACGAAGAAGTTACTCCACCTTTAACGGTTACGTAGCCGCCGATAAGTATTTCCACCTTAGGTTGCACACTCAGCGATTGCGATCCTATTGTTTGCACACCTTGGGGGGCGCCTATTACATAAAACTTCAACGAAGTAATTATTATGTCTGGAGATGTAATAGCAGAAAATGTTGACCCGCCATTTTGCGAACGAAGGATGCAGCCGGCTACGCTATTGGGACACCCTGCTCCACTGTTGTACTTATACACAACAACTTGCGAAGACAGCGTCGCGCCGCTTGGGAGGAAAGCAAACTGCGTACCGTGTGTGGACGCGCAGTCTTGAACAGCGGTCAGAGTTCCTGTGCCGCAATGATACTGCGAGCCGGTGCGGATTGCGCGCGCCATACTATCTATAGAAGAGTTGAAGTTGTTTGTTGCTTGAGAAAGCAGCTCTGCCCTTCTGTTCGCTTCCGAAAGCGACAACAATGCACCAAGCGCAACCACCATCACCACACTGAAGATGGCGACGGAGACTAGCATTTCAATAAGTGTAAAGCCGCGGTTACTCATGGCAATGTTCCTGGCGGCTGTACTGTGATTTGTCCAGGAGTAGTAACGAGCACACTGCGCGTAGTGCCGTTTGCGGACCGCACCTGAATCCACGCGCTCACATAGCCAGTGTTGTTGTTAAATAGAGCATCTGGATTTGGACGTCTAAATTGTATATCCACTGAATCTACCGTATATACACCCGCCGTATCATTCGAACCTGTACAATTTTTCACTCCACTAGATTGCACTACGCATGCCTCAGGTATGGTGTAACCAGGACTTAGTGTAAACACCTTAACGGCTTCCCCGTTATCATACCCACCGTTTCTATTAAAATCCGCATATAGGATATATGTGTTGGTTATGTTTCTCTGAAAATAAAGTCCGTACGCTGTGGCATACGTGACAGTGCCTCCATTATTAGTACCGAGAACACTCACACCGTATACCTGCGCCTGGCGAACAGAGAGCGCAACGCCGTACGTGACACTACGAAGCACTGTTGTGCTGTCGAAACTAGACTGTCGCAACAGCATTGTAAGCGTAATGATGGTGATGATAACGGTAACCGCAAGAAGTTCAATAAGCGTAAACCCCCGAGGAGATTTAGCTTTAGAAGAAAATCGCAATGTGTGAGAAAAGATCGACATGGAAAAAATAGCAGACCGCGGCACCCAACGCTAAGAATGGCGCGAAAGGAAGCTCACTCCTCATTGTAAACCCCCATTTGGACTTTCGCGAAGATGCTGTGGGGGTAAGGCGCGCAACAATTCGTTCCACAACGATCAAAATCACACCAATGAGGGCGCCGCTCCAGATAGCTATCATCAACGCACTGAGGCCTAGTGTTAAACCGAGCAACCAACCCAGCGAAAGTTCGAACACTCCATCCCCCCACCCCATCCACATACCTTGTGAGATAAGCGAGACAAATAAAAGAGGTGCTGCGAGTGCAGGACCGGCAAAGAGTTGCTCTAGAGGCACGCTCTGGTTTGCGAATATGTATAGAAGAGAAAGACCTATGAGGAGAAGCGAGCAAGACCAAGGGATAACAGTGTGTCTAATATCGTATACAACGATAAAAAGTATAAGCATCCAGACAAAGAACCAGAATGCATACATAAGTATGGACGGGTTGGTGAGATATACGCCCAAAGAAAGCACGCCTGCAACTATCTCAACAAGCGGATACTGAATTGAAATATGTACCCCGCAATAACGACATCGGCCGCCTAACAGTACATATGAGAGTACGGGCACAAGATCAAGCGCTGAAAGCGTGTGGCCGCAGCGCATGCAGCGCGAACGCCCATGCATAATGCTTGTGCCAGTATGAAAACGAAATGACAGCGCATTCAAAAAACTCCCTGCAATAAGCCCAAGTCCGATTGAACCTAGTATGAATGTAAGACTCATTAGTTCGTGACGTCGAAACAGTTGTCAGCGCCGCCAGCCGCAGCAGTAGTGCCGACACAGCTCGCAGCTGCACCGTTGAAGTCAGCCTTTTGACTGCCGGTGCACACATCAGATGTATCAACAGCTGAGTCTGCATCTTGCGCGACAGCACTGTTGGCTTCCATCACAGCACCGAGATGGTATCGAGACGCATGACTTGAGGCACACGAAGTGCCTCCCCCATCGTAGTTAAGTGCTGAATACGGGTAACAGCTTGATTGGGTTCCGTTGGTACAGACAGTTGCATTGTTCGGGTCGTACGGAATAGTTTGCATGTATGAAGGGCTGTGGAATGTCGTGTCGCTGTAGATGTTGAGGGGGTAGTAGAGGTTTGCGCTGTAGAATTGCTCGAGCGATAACTGGATGTTTTTAATATCAGAAATGCGTCTTGCGTCACGAGCCTTTTGACGCGCAACAGTAAGGTTCACCATAACAATCGAGGCCAAGATACCAATGATTGCAATAACAACCAAGAGTTCAATGAGGGTGAAGCCGCGTGACAATTTCATGCCCTAAGTATACAAGCAAAACTTCCGCTTCGACAGCGGAAGTTTTGCGTATGTGAACAATGAGAGATTAACAACCCGCCATGACACCAGACCCAGTACTGCTATTAACACTTGCTCTGCCGGTTGGTATAGAACCTGACCCCGACTCAAGATATGTACAGATTTTGAAGTTTTGAGTTGTAGCGCCTGCACCCGGTGCTGTACCAGCAGCCGTATTGGTTCCGATAACATATTGGCAAGGAGCGACAGACCCGACTGCACAGACGGTTCCAGCTGTACCCACGGTAGGGTCTGCATATGCAGCAAAGTTTATAGGAGATGGGCCTGTGCAGGTATTTGCCTTAGCGCTCGCGCCTGTGCAGGTAGCAATTGCAACAGGTGGATCAGTGTCAGCAAGAGCTATTGCCTTTGCCATTTCCTGAAGAGATGCTACACGTTGTGCATCGCGACCTTTTGCGCGAGCGCTGTTAAGAGACACGAGAACGATAGATGCCAAGATACCGATAATTGCGATAACAACCAAAAGTTCGATAAGGGTAAAGCCCTTAGCTGCCTTTTTAGTAAAAAATGTGTTCATGCGTACAGATAAATTTTAATAATTAAACGCTTTAATAGCTCGGCGTTCTCCCACAAGTATAGCTTGGGGCAAATAAAGCCCTTCGTGGACTATGGGGATAACTGCCTGCCTAGGCGGGCTCAAGCTAGATGCTTGTAGTGCTGTTGTAGATAGGGAGCAAGACTGCAGCCAAGAGGAAGCCGACGCCTAAGGCGAGAGCCACGATAAGAGCCGGTTCAATAAGGGACACAAGGGCATCTACGGAGGCGTTCACTTCGCGGTTATAGAACTTGGCCATACGCTCAAGGATACTTCCCAACTCCCCTGTTTCTTCACCGATACGGAGCATTTGAACAAGGATTGCCGGAATTTCAGCTGGGTAATGGCTCAAAGTCTCAGACATTGAGTGTCCGGCTTTCACGTTTTCAAGCGCATCAAGCAAAATATGTTCGTACACTTTGTTTTCGACCACGCTCGCAGTAATTTCGAGTGAACGAACAGCGCTGATACCTGAGGTAAGCATTACGTGCATGTTGTCTGCAAAGCGCGAAAGATAAAGTTTTCGGTACAAATCTCCTATATATGGAACGGAGAGCTTGAGCTGGCTGCCCAGGTACTGACCTTTTTCAGTTTGAAGGTATCGGACAAAGAAAAAGCCGCCGATGATAATCGCAATAAGGACGAAGATGCCGTAGTCGGTTAAGAAATGGCTTAAATTGAGAATGACTTCCGTCAAAAATGGCAATTCTTGGCCGCTCTCCTCCAATATAGCGCCGAGCTTTGGAATAACAACCGTGAGCATCAGTGTCATCACGGAAACGAAGGTAAAGATAATGAAGCCTGGGTAGATAAGTGCATTTTTTGCCTTACCTGCCAATTCATATGAACGGTCAATATAATCGGCCAAGAAGAGGAAAGTTTGGTCGAGCTTACCGGACTCCTCCCCAGAACGAACCATGTTGACGTAGAAATCGGAAAAAACTTTTGGATGTCTTGCGAGCGCTTTTGAAATCGACGTGCCGCTTTGAAGGTCATCCCCCACTACTGTAAGTGCGTTTCGCAACATCGGTTTAGTAGACTGTTCTGCCAACAAGCGGAAGATGCGAAGCGCTGACACCTGCGCTTCAAAGAGCGTTGCCAACTGACGAGACAAGAGCACGATATCGCGGCTGGATACACCTCCAAAGAGTGTGATGTTGTTAAGAGAGAACGCTCCCTGACTGTTAACTGGGGAAATTGTCGTGAGGGTAAAACCTCTACGCTGAAGAGCCTCTACAGCCGCATCCTGCGTAGGCGCATTAGCAACGCCGCTTTGCGTCTTTCCTTGTTGGTCGAGTGCTTCGTATTTAAATTCTGTCATAAAGATTACAAGAGGCGTTCAAGATTCTTAGGATTTGTGGCGCGGGAGTATGCACTTTCGATTGTTATCTCTCCCATTCGCACCATTTCAGCAAGCGAACGGCTCATGTCTATCATCCCCTCGCTTGAACTTGTTTCAATCACCGTTTGTATTTCATGTGTGCGCTTCTCGCGGATAAGGTTCGCAACAGCTGGAGTGTTTATAAGCAACTCACATACCGGCACAAGCCCACCTGAAATGCGAGGCACGAGACGCTGAGAGAAAATCCCTGCGAGCGACGATGCGAGCTGTATGCGGATCTGGTCTTGTTGGCTTGAAGGGAACGAGTCGATGATGCGGTCGATGCTCTGCGCCGCATCGTTTGTGTGTAGCGTTGAGAAGACTAGGTGACCAGTTTCAGCTGCTGAAACTGCTGCTGACATAGTTTCTGGCGTACGCATTTCCCCTATCATAATGACGTTAGCGTCTTGGCGGAATGCGCTGCGAAGCGCTGTGTCGAAGTCTTTTGTGTCGATTCGCACTTCTCGCTGCTCTATCAAAGATTTTTTATTTTCATACAAATATTCGATCGGGTCTTCAATGGTGATGATGTGTTCTGTGCGCTCCTGGTTTATTTTTTCAATCAGTGCTGCAAGTGTTGTTGTTTTACCCTGCCCGATTGGCCCCACGACAAGGAAAAATCCTTGTGTACGCGCCGTAAATGTTTCAAGCACTGGAGGGAGGCCCAGTTCTGCAATAGTTCGGATTGTTTTTGGAATAAGACGTAACGCAACACCAACATGACCTCGTTCAAAGTAGGCATTGCCGCGGAAACGCACCTTGTCACCATAGGCGTATGAAAAGTCGATCTCTTGGTCCTGTAGGAATCTTTCTTTGAAAGCTGGAGTCATCATTACAGAGAGCAGCCCCATGACATCGTCATTGGTCAATTTTGGTTCTGAAAGTACTGGTGTAAGTGCGCGCGCAACTCGGATAACAGGCTGAACACCCACTCCCAAGTGAAGGTCCGACGCGCCTTGCGCTATAAGCATCTCGATAAGCTGCGCTAATTTCTTGGTGTAATCCATCGCGGGTCAAAAATTAAATTTCCACTTGCTTACCTGGCCCATCATCAACGCCCTCAGCTGCTTCAGGCTCTTTTTCTGGCGCCACCGGCTGCGCCTCATCATCAAGATCAAAGGTGCCGCCAAGCATGTTCACTTCTTCAAACGGAATAATGCCGTTTGCTGATTTAATGATAGCATCTTCTTTTATTGTTATCATTCCGTTTTTGCGAACTATTTTGAGCAAATCATCTTCAGGTTTGTTTTCGAGGATGGCTTTCTCAAGCTCTGGGTTCATATCAAACATTTCCATCACTGCAACACGACCCTTTGTGCCAGTTGGGCACTCAGGAGTTGGGTCAATGCGGTAAAACTCAGTTAGGTCGGGCAAATTTTTCTTATACTCCGGCGCAAGGTCGTTAAATTCGTCTTTCAGCATCTGCTGCATACTCACATCCGCTTTTACTTTTCTACCGGTGCCCTTGCAGAGAGTTTTTGTCAGGCGCTGTGCCATACCAAGAATAAGCACGGGTGGGATAAGGTATGGCTCGACACCCATGTCGAGTAAGCGCGGAATAATACCGATCGCGTTGTTGGTGTGGATTGTGGATAGCACCAAGTGGCCTGTAAGCGCTGCTTGCACAGCGAGGTTTGCGGTTTCGGCATCTCGAATTTCTCCCACCATGATGATATTTGGGTCTTGGCGGAGAGTAGTGCGTAGCCCGTTAGCAAATGTGTACCCAATTTCCGGACGCACCTGGCTTTGCGACACGCCGGGAATTGTATATTCCACAGGGTCTTCAAGAGACAGCACGTTTTGATGGTCGCGGTCTACTTCGTTCAAAATAGAATAGAGTGTTGTTGATTTACCCGAACCAGTAGGACCTGAGATAAGAATCATTCCGTATGGCTTTTTAATTGCTGCACGAACAAGCTCTAGGTTTCTATCTGACAACCTAAGACTATCCAAACGCAATTCTTGTGCTGCCGAACCCAAAATACGCATCACCACCTTCTCGCCATAATAGGTTGGGAATGTTGAGACACGGAAGTCTGTCTTCTGGTTTTCAATACGAGCAGAGAAACGGCCGTCTTGTGGTTTACGCTTTTCGTCGAGGCGCATATTTGAAAGCACCTTAATACGCGCAACAACGGCAGGATGGACTTTGGAAGGAAGCGTGAGGTTTGTTTGGAGGACGCCGTCGATACGGAAGCGAACGCGTGTTTGCTCTGCAAGCGCCTCCACGTGGATATCGGACGCGCGCTGCTCTACTGCATGTTCCAAAATAGTCGCTACAATTTTAGTAACAGGAGCTCCCTCACTTATAGATTCTGCAGTGTCGGTAATTTCATTTTCATCTATAGCAATAGCTCGGCTATTTTTACTTGAAGTCTCCGTCTCTCTTTCTGACTCTATATCAATATCCGAAAGTGCCTTTCCTACCTCCCCTGACAGTCCTTTGTACTGCGCAAGGACTGCCTCAAAATCTACATTGCTGATAAGAAACAGTTTATACGGCATACCGAGTTTTGCTGAAATAAACGTCAGCGCATCTCGAGCCTCCAAATTGTCTGGGTCTGTCACGCCAATCTCAAGCGCGCCATCTGTGATCGAAAGTGGAACTATGCGGTAGTGTCGCGCTGACTCTTCAGGAATATAACTCAGTACTTTAAAAGGCACTGTTTTCTCTGCCATTTCTTTAGACGGAACACCGTAGTAGTCCCCTTTTACTTTCAGAATATTCGCAATGGGAACACCCGCAGCAATAAGCACTTTTTCTTCATCGTTTCCAGCTTTTCCAATCTCAGCACGCAGCTGAGGTACAAGAGCCGAATCAATTGACCCATTTTGTTGGAGGAGTTCGAGCAGGTCCATGGCTCTTATGTTAATTAGCAGTCCCGGTTGGTAGGAATGGGTTGCGACGACCAGCTGGCTGAGGCGGAATAATGACGCCGAAATCAGTGAGTGATACGAATACCGGATCAGTAAAAATTTCTCCGTCGAGACGTATAGTGTTGAGTCCTGCAAGTGTAATCAAGAGAGCTTGTCCCATTTGGCTACCTTCTGAATTTGTGTTCGTTACGGCCGATGATGGGTTTGACCAAGAATAAAATAGGAAGGCCAAAATTATAAAGGCTGCGAGTATTATCACTCCCATCAATGTTTTATTTTGCGTAAGAGAATTCATAGTTGTTAGTGGAGCCAGTAGGTCTTAATGCTATATGAGTAGGTATTAAGGTCACCGCCAGTCGAGAACCCTATGCGAGTTACATCAAGAATGCGCAAGCTGTGTTCAAGATCCTCCTGAAATGCGAGGAAGTCATCGTAGGTAGCGTTTATTGAAAAACCCATTTCAACAGTGCCAATTGATGAACCAGATGGCCCAGTTGCAAGCGAACTTCCTGTGCCACTACCCTGCGTACTACCGAGCTGTACTTGTGAGATCGAAGCTCTGTGTCGAGACGCAATATTATTGATATCAATGATAAGGCGAATATTGTCGAGATTGTCCGGCAAGGTGTGAGACAACTTATCTACATCTTGATCTGAAAATGACGCTCTGCGTGAAAGGAGTTGGTCGCGAACGGCGCGCAGCTCTTGGGCCTTATCAAGGGCTTGATCATATGCCGCCTGCTCCACTGCCAACTGTTTTATGCTCTGAAAGCTTGGATTAGTGTACATAACAAATAACCCCAATGCGGCGGCGAGCAAAATAATTGGAAGGATAATACGTGTCATAAATTTATTGAGGGCTTTGCGGTGACGATGTGGCTGTCGTGGTCGTTGAAGGGGTTGGTGTTACCGGAGGCGGCACTATCACGTTAGTGTTGCCAAGATTTTTAGTGTAGCTAATGAGCGAAGAGGCTATGGTTGCAGTAACACTGAACCTAACATTCTGCACCCCGTCGTTGTTTACACCTGAGAAAACAACATCTTTGAGTACTTGGTTTGCAGCATTGAACTGGTCACTCTGCAGCGCAACGCTTGCAAATGTATCTGCAATGCCGGAAAGGGCAATGGCTCCTGTGCCGTCATTGTTCAGTGTGTACTGGAAGCTTGTGAGCTGCACATTTTGCAATGTTTGCTGGCTCAAAAATGCGAAGATTGCTGACGGAGCAACATGGCTCCCAAGCAATGTCTTTGCGTTGTTTATACGTGAGTCCAGACGGATAAGCTGGTTTATCTGTTCTGGGTCAAACGCCGCCTCCTCTTTTTGCAAAGATGCCTGTTTACTTGAGATTGATCCGTTTAAAAATGTTTGGTACCCAAAGACACCCGCAGCAGCAACGACTGACGCAATAAAAATAAAGAGTGAGATGAAAAAGAGAAAACCAAGACTTCCACTCTCATGATACGCCGTAGACGAATCGAGTGGTTTCTTCGGAATAAATGATGTTGGTGTAGGTGATGGGGGCATGGTGTCCAAATACTCTCTGTATTATATAGTGCAATTTATATATCTAAGCGCACTGTCAACAGCTACCCATTCCCCTGCAGCTGACGAAGCGCCAAACCGACCGCAACAGAAAATTCCGGACCCGCCTCTTTCAATATTTCTTCCAAAAATGCAGGGGCCTGGGTTTTTGCAAATGGGTTTGCGAGACGTATTTCTGTCTGGATCTTTTCTTGGGCATATGCCTGCAGCCCTTTGAGCGTCGCTCCCCCACCTGTAAACACGATCGCGCTCAGCGGTTGGTTCTTTTGCGCCTCGTACGAAGTTACAGTCCGTGCGATTTCTGAAAAAAGAGTCGAGAGAGACAGCTCGAGCGATTGTTTGAGCACTCCGTTGCCTTGAATAACTGCTTCGCCTTGCATGCCGAACTTGCGTTTTCGTTGTTCAGCATCGGCAACAGTGGTGCTAAGTGCTTGCGCAGCAGCAAGCGTAAGGTCCTGGCTTCCGTGGCTTATGATGTGGCTTTCTCGAATAATGCCACGTTCAACAACATAAAATTTTGTCGTCCCTGCCCCCATATCAACAACGGCAATAGGCGCGATGCCGTGATCGAGAGCTGCTCTGACGGCACTGAACACTTCGATTTCAAAGAATGCGACGTTTACGCCTGCGTCGCTGGCGATAGAGCGGAACTTCGATATGGTGTCGTTGTGTATAGCAACCAAAAGCACTTGGAGTTTGTCATTTGGGCCCGCATTCTTACCTCCTCCAGAGATAATAAACCAATCAAGTAAAACTTCATTTATAGGTACAGGAATATACTTTCGCGCCTCAAGAGGCATTACCTGCGCCAGCTGTTTTTCTACTCCAGCAGGGAGCGTAACCACAGAGACAAGGCTTGATGCATATGGAATAGAGATAGCAGCGTTTTTAACGGTGACATTTGCTTCACGGATTACATCTTTAAGCGCTTCAGCAATTTTGTCATACGGCAAGCTGGTTGCGCGACCTATTTCTACGCCAGCATAGGGTCCGAGCGCTATCGCGCCGTACGTTTCCAACACAACGCGCCCCTTTTCGAGGCGGAGCTGAACGACTTTTATTGATGAAGTGCCGATATCAATACCGAGTGCACTTTTTTGTTCCTGCGAGAAGAGCGAGGAAAGTGAGGATGAAATAGAAAAGGCCATAATATCAAGCGTTGAACATCATCAGTATATCATTTCTATAATGAACATCTCCGACATACTGACACGTTTACTCGACAGCATCGCTCCGCCACGAGCGACAGATGAAGTAGTACGAGCGCTTACACTGCAAGAGCTACGTAAGCTGACTCTACGAGGAGATAAGAGCGGTTCGCTCCCCTACCATGATGAACGCGTCACAGCGCTTGTATGGGAATTAAAATATTTTACACACAAACGTGCGGCAAAGCTTGCAGGTGCCATACTTGCCGATGTTTTGGTAGGAATTGCCGCAGAAAGTTTAGGTACACCTCTTCTTATACCTATACCGATGCACGCTGCGCGCCGTCGCGAACGTGGGCACAACCAGACAGAAGTGTTATGCGGAGCCGCATTAGTGCATGCAAAAGACTTTTTTGAATATAAACCGCGTATACTTGCTCGAGTAAAAGCCACCCCCCAACAACAAGGGCTACATAAAAGTGAGCGAGAGCAGAATCTCACAAAGGCCATGAAGGTTTTGGACGAAAAGGAAGTAAAAGGGCGTGTCTGCGTTGTAGTGGATGATGTCTCAACAACAGGCGCAACCTTCGCAGAAGCAACTCGCGCCCTACGCGAGGCAGGAGCCCGGGAAATTATCTGCGTTGCACTGGCGTACTCGTAAAAACTTATGGCGGAGAGAGCGAGATTCGAACTCGCGGACCCAATTAAGGGTCGACAGTTTAGTAAACTGTTGATTTAAACCACTCATCCATCTCTCCATAGTTGCCATTATAGACACTTTCTCGTAGCTACAACATTCAATCCGCTACCTTAAGAAGATAGCGGATTTTTCTTTGGGCGGAGAGGGAGGGATTCGAACCCATACACCTCTTATTTTTACTAAGTTAATAAAACGCAGATATAGCAATAATAAACCAAAATTAAAGGAAGAATAAGAAAAAGATAGAAACACCAACCCTACTCATTAACAACCAGATATAACCAACGTTTATCACTTTTTGGGCAACCCGTGGGCAACCGCGGCATTATCAGCACAGAGCAGTACAGGCAGAAGCGAATAAGCAATACACCGGACTACCGACAAAACGGTAGTCTTTGTGTTGCATGAGCTGTTACTATCCTTTGAAATTAATTTGGAAGGAATACATACCCATACCGCAGACACCTTGTAGCGTTGCTACCTGCGGACTGCCCAAATCAACGTCAGTAGAACCAGAAGGCGGCAATGATTTACTAATACCCATGCTTGGAATGCGAACCGACGTTGAACAGTCATACGAGCCGTTGGTGTTGAAACGCAGAATGGTTGGCATACCTGCTTTCGCGGTGCTTACTTTGGGGTGATAGCCGCCTTTTACATCTACTTCAACAATTTGTTTGCCATCCACGATACTCACGTTATTTGCGGGGGTATCAGTAGCAACTTGCAACGGGTTTTTGGAGGTGAAATAGATGGCACCGCCGATAAGTAGTGCGACACCCAAGATTGCCCAAGAAGTTTTCATACAGTGATTATATGTTAGAGACTAAATAGTGGCTGAATGATTCCCAATCCTGCGAGACCTGCGAGGAACGCAAAGACTCCGAGCCCTATTACAACGATACCTGCTGACTTGAAGAATAGCGGTGCATGCTTTGAGTGAGCAAACGATACCGATCCAAAGGAAAGAAGCGCGAGCATCGGTAGCGTACCGAGCGCAAACGATAGCATGATTAGGAGTCCCGATATGAATGACCCGCTTGAAAGCGCGGCAACCTGCATCGCTTGAGTGAAGCCGCACGGCAGGAAGAACGTGCCTATACCAATGAGAATTGGTGCAAAAGTCGAATGTTCTATTTTCCTAAAGTACGCGAATATGCCGGTTGGCAGAGAGACTTTATTTTTCTTGATGACCCCTACGAGATTCAGACCGAGCAATATCATTACGCTCGACGCAATGAGGCCAAGAATCGCTGAAAAAGTAAAGCTTATGCCGATTGCTTGTCCAACGAGACCGAGCATCCCACCGAAGATTGCGAAGCCAAACAATCTACCGCCATGAAATAGAATGAACTGCTTTCTGCTGGTTTTAGTGCTTTCGTCCTGCACGACTTTCGCAGAGAGCGAAAGGATCAGTCCGCCCACTATCGCAAGACAACTTGAAACAGATGCGATGAGCCCAATGATAAAGCCCGTCGCAGGAGTGGTAGTGCCACCGATACCGAGATTTAGAAGGCCTGACTTTTGGAAAATGAAAAACAGGATCAGAAACGCAAGACCTATGGGAATCGCTTTCCAAATAACACCATCGGATTGTTTTTTGGCCATTCGTTTCTCGGTTGAGAGAGTATAGCCATTCTTTCTGACTTTCTCCGTTAATTCCTCGGCCATTACTTCAGGGGTCTGATCGCTATCAGTCTCAATCGTAACCGTTTCTTTCTTTAGATCGACTACCGATTTCTTGATGAAATCCTGTTCACTCAAAATGTCCTCGATGAGGATTTTGCATGAGGCGCAGTGTGTACCGGAGACATGAAATGTAAGTGTTTTCATAAACCGCAGGGTCGAGTTAGATTATCTCACCGCGCTTTTCGAGCATCATGTGATGAATTGTTGCGATCTGAAGCCATGTTGCGATGAGGATGAGTATCCCTGCGCAGAGTAGAGCGTCTATTTTAGTAACACCAAATACCGAGTTGTCAGCTCCCCCGAAGACTGCAACTAGAAACGAAACCACTCCTATAAGACCAGCTACGACACTACCGACATGCATTACTTTTGATAGTTTCATATATTTTATGTTTAGTTATTTTTAATACGTTTACTTGTACCACTGCACATACCAAGCCTGCATTTGCTGTATCTCTTTTGATTGTGAGGAAATAATATTTTTTGCAAGCTGCTGCATTTCAGGACGATTGGTCCCTGACTGAAGCATGTTTGCCATCATGATTGCCAACTGGTGATGTGGAATCATTTCTTCGATAAAGGCCTTGTCAAAATCAGACGCGTTTTCTAGTGCAGTCATATCTTCCTGCCCACTAAAGTGCATTCCACTTGAGGACATCGTGCCGCCACCCATCATGCCCGTACTTACCTTCGGCACACTAGTTCCAAACCAGTCTTGATACCAGCCATTCATGCTTTGAATCTCCTTTGTCTGAGCGGCGATGATTGCTGTGGCCAGAGTCTTGATCTCCGGATGCTTGGCTTTTTGGAGTGCAAGATTTGCCATAGCAATTGCACCTTCGTGGTGAGGAATCATTTGCTCGATGAAGTGCTTGTCGATTGTACCGGCTAGTTGAGTATTGCCATTTACTCTTTGATCTGTAATGGGACCATTTCCCCAGTTCATCATTCCGAAACCTCCATACCGCATCATCGGAGTGAAAACTAAGACCAAGAGAATACCGATAATAATTCCGCCGATTCCGTATACTATTTTGTTGTTTTGATTATTCATATGGTTAAAGTATTAACTTATAATTTTGCATTTTTAAGTCTAAGTGAGTTTGCGACGACCGTTACGCTCTCGAATGCCATAATGGCTCCGGCAATTGCGGGAGAAAGCGTCCAGCCAAAAAACGGGAAAAGTATCCCAGCCGCCACGGGGATACCTACGGAGTTGTATCCAAAGGACCAGATAAGGTTCTGCCAGATTGTGCGGTTGGTCTTTTTTGCGAGATTCACCGCTTCAGCCACCTTGCCGATATCGCCCTTCAGAAGCACGATGTCTGAGCTTTCAATAGCAATGTCCGAGCCATCGCTCATTGAGATCGCGACGTCGGCCTGTGCGAGTGCTGGTGAATCGTTTACGCCGTCACCGATCATTGCCACTTTAAATCCTTTCTTCTGTAAGTCCTTAATAAGGTTTAACTTATCCTCTGGCTTCACATCGGTATAGACTTCGTCGATGCCAAGATCGCGTCCAACAGCTTCTCCGGTCTTTTTGTGATCGCCGGTTGCCATGATTACTTTGAGGCCAAGCTTTTTCAGCTTTGCGATTTCTGCTTTTGCCTCGGCTTTGACGGTGTCGTGGATTTTCACGAGCGATAACACTTCCTTGTTGTTTGAGAGATAGAGTTCGCGTCCACTCTCGAACCGTCCGTCATGGAAATCCTTTCTGATTTGCTCTTCAGACTGTTTGGTTACTTCGCCAATGTAAGCAATCGAACCAAGGTAGTACATTGTGCCGTTATGGGTGGCAGAAAGACCTTTACCCGGCACTTCCTTGATGTCCGCTACTTCAACACTTTTTGCTTTTGCATCATTGAGCCAGCTTGCGATGCTTGCTGATATCGGATGCTTCGATGATTTTGTCATTGAGTAGATAAGGGACTGCTTGAAGTTGGTGTCCTCGACATCACACACGTGGTTCTCGTCCTTACAAAAAATGCCTTCGATCGAGAGTTTGTTTTCAGTGAGCGTGCCTGTCTTATCGAACACTAGCGCGGTTACTTTCGCGAGCTTTTCAAGGCTCTCTGCACTCTTGATAAGAATGCCTCGTCTGGCACCCGTGCCGACCCCCGTAATGATGGCGGTCGGCGTTGCAAGTCCGAGCGAGCACGGACAAGCAATAACGAGCACAGCCATTGTGGTGTAGATCGCAAGTGCAAATGCCTTCGACATTCCGAATGCTTGAGGAGCAAATATCATCCACGATGCAAAAGTAACGACTGCGATGACAAGGACGATATATACAAAATATCCGGAGATCCGGTCAGCAACTCGCTCGATAGGCGCTTTCGAGTTCTGCGCGTTATCGACAATGGTTATGATGTGTGCGAGAGCAGTATCTTTAACTTCTTTCTGCACCTCAATTTTAAGAAGGCCTTGAAAGTTCTGGGTTCCAGCAAACACGGAGGCACCAGACAGCTTATCGACTGGCACCGACTCTCCAGTGAGATTGGACTCATCCACGCTCGATGAACCGAAGACAACTTTGCCGTCTACCGGTATTTTCTCGTTCGGCTTTACGATCACAACATCACCAACCTCTACCTTTTCGATAGGGATCTCAATTTCTTTTCCGTCACGTTCTACTACTGCGAATTTACTCGTGAGTTGTGCGAGCTTTTGGAGGGCTTCATTAGTCTTTTTCTTGGCGCGTGCTTCGAGAAACTGGCCGAGAGCAATGAGACCGATGACGATAATAACGACATCATAATAATTTGAGCTGACATCCAGATAGCGAGAGAGAGGAGCTTCAAACGCGGTAACGGCGAGAGAGTATATAAAGGCGACGATCGTCGAGATGCCCACCAGTACGTCCATGTTGGCAACGCCTGTCTTGAGGAATATCCATGTGGCTTTAATATACCTGCGGCCGATGCCGAAAAGCACAAAGCTCGCAAAAATCGGCATCAAATGATGGAAGAACTCGTAGATCGTTTTCGGCATTGCTGGAATGACCCCGTTGCCCGAAAGCACATCCCAAAACATCATGACGAAAGAAAAAATAACCATCGGGATGACAAACTTCATCTCAAGAGCCATATTCCTCTCTCCCATTCCACCGGAGTGATCCATACGAGCGTGATCCTCAGCAGACATATTCATTTCAGCGGCGGTCTTTGATGTATCTTCAAAGGTGTAGCCGAGTGGTGAAATAACGTTGTTGAGCGTCTCCACCGAAAGTGGCGATCCAGAAAATACAACTTTTGCTTTTTCATTAGCTAGGCCGACGGATACAGATTCTACACCCGGCACCTTCGCCACTTTGTTTTGGATAAGGGAAACGCAGCTCGCGCAAGTCATGCCTTTTACTCTATAAACGCTTGATGTAGACATACATTATTTCCTCTTAAGCTTGTAGACTTTGAGCACCTCCGCTTTTGCCTTACCTGATTGGCCGGAGGACATCTGATGATGTACGCAGTGATCAAGGTGGTTTTCGAGCAGAATATCCTCAACATTTGAAAGTCCCTGTTTTACCGCCGAGGTCTGCGTGATGACATCAATGCAATAGGTGTCGTTCTCAACCATTTTCTGTAATCCACGCACCTGACCCTCTAAGACCTTAAGACGACGAACAATCTTGGTTTTGTTTTTCTCGTCCATGTATTTCATAAGCTGATTATACCCCCTAGGGGGTATCAGTCAATTTGACCTACCAACAAGAGGCTTTGCGATGCTCTCGACTCCCGGAAGTCTCAGTGTCATCCATTAGATATGGAGATTACAACGAGACCCCCGGCAAGCGCGGACATTATCAGCACAGAGCAGTACAGGTGGAAAATGATCGCAATCGATCTAAAGCTGCTTTATTTTTTTGTATGTGGAAATTTGAAAAAGAAATCTCCAGCATCTTTCAAATTAAAATGTGGGCACTCGCCATCTACTAGATGGTTGAGTATGTTCGAGCTTTCTAAGCTATGTCGGTTGCCATCGTATTCTTGGCATGCAGCAGGACGTCCACCTTGATGCCAAGGGGTTACCATTTCGATAAAAAGCCCTACCGCTGTGGAAGCAAGCACCCCATTTGGCCACACAACCTGTGGTTGTCCTCCTGCTGCTCCATATTTTTGAGCTTCTTCAGCCAATGACTCTTGTGTAAGTATGCGCATACACCAAAGGCATGGCTCACCAGGAATAGAGCGCGCCGCTTGGCCCACGATTGAGTAGTGCGTATCATCATCAAATACTTCCATGCCTATATCTATATAGGGAATTTGGAATCGCCGCGCAAAATTTTCGAGATCAGCAGTTTCCCCAAACGAAACACCAATCTTACCCACTAACAACCAGACGTAACCAGCGTTTATCACTTTTTGGGCAACCCGTGGGCAACCAATGGATAGAGAGCCAGAATCAAATTCCAGAGGAACAAGCAAACAAAGGTTAAAAACACAAAAACATTTTGCGGAGAGGGAGGGATTCGAACCCTCGAGAGGTATTACCCTCTACCTCCTTAGCAAGGAGGCACAATCGACCACTCTGACACCTCTCCTTATATTGAACGCGAACAAAGACACCTTAGCATTTTTGGGGAGAAAACGGAACTAAAGGGAAAATAAAATACAAATAAAAAGGGCACCGGATGAGCCGGTGCCCTGCCCCATTGGGGCTACTTCTTCTCGACGGCCGCTGCCGCGACCTTCTTCATGCCTGCGGCGATCTGCGCGTCATCCAGCCTGTCGATTGCTTTGCCACAGGCTTCGGCCGCAGCCTGGTCGGGCGCGAACTTGCCCTTCTGAAGGTCAGTGGCCTGCGCCGAGTTGCTGAGGCCCTTCATCTGCTTCACCTGGTCGACCGTGCGATCGGGCGCGGCGAGATAGGACTTCACGCAATAGTCTGCCTGCACGCTGGCCGTGGCCGAAGCGGCAGCCTGGGCGGCATCCCGCTTGGCAGAACTTCCGAGAACTACGACGCCTGACGCCCACATGACGAGACCGACGACGACGGCCACGCCGAAGCCTTGAGCATACGGTTTAACTTGCATCGAGAGCCTCCTTGTACTTCTTGTGAGCGGTACGAGAACTTCGCCCGCTGATATAACAGTACCAACTTGGCATCAAATAGATAGGGTGCTAATCTCACTCTCGGCAGTCACAAATATGAGGTAGAAAATGATGGATTCATTGGGTGTCCGTGAGAACTGGCACAACGTGGAAAAACACGCGGCCTTCTGGTGCACCAAGGAGAAAGCGGCTCTCCCCTGGCAGTACATGGAGGAGAAAGAGCGTGAACATCTCGCCCGAGCTCTGTTCGAGCGGATAGTGCGCCCGTATGAGACTCCTGCGCAGCCATGTAAAACGGTTCAGCCACGCGCACGTCTTCCACACATGTGCGTGGTGAAAAGAGAGCACCGGCTCTGCACTGAAGTACTCATCGACATGATGACTTGGCAGCGACTGGGAACCACGCACCCTGCGCTGAAAGTATCGGCGGTGTATCTTGCCCTCTGCTACAGCAGCGTGAGCGGCACGTTCGACATCAACAACTTCACCGAGCAGTACAAACAAGCAAATCGTTTTTAGAACCCTTCGGGGTTCTTTCTTTTTATAAAAAGAAAAACCGCTCCATTGCTGGAACGGTTGTTGAAATTTACGGACCAAAGAACTCGTCATGGATTGCCCGCATGGCCTTGACGCAGTCTTCTGTCTTGACCCCGAGGACAATATCGTTTTCCTCGAGCCCTTGGTCCACCATACGAACGCTCACGCCGGCGGCGGCCACTGCCCCGGAAACGCGCGCCAGCAGACCTGGCTTGTTCATCATCCGCTGCCCAACCACACAAATGAGTGCAAGGTCGGGCTGGATAATAACTTCGACAGGACCGCAGTCTCTTCCGATTTCACCGATAATCTGCCCGGCCTTGCCGTTGACCTGCCCACGCTCGACGACACAGTCGATAGTGCGCATGCCACCAGGCATATGTTCGATATTGATCTTGTGGCGAGCGAGTACCCCTGTCACGCGGTGAATGAATCCGACTTCTGCATTCATCAACGCCTTCTTAACGCGTATAGCCATGAAGTCCTGCCGCGCAGCGATCCCCACAACGGGACAGTCGTCCCTATCGCCAAGACGATCTTCAGGCACGATGAGCGTGCCGACATCGTCGGGCCGGTTAGTGTTGCGCACCTGGATGGCGATACACGCCTCTTCAACCGGAAGAGTTGCTTCGGGATGAAGAACGGAAGCTCCCTGATAGGCGAGCTCGCCGGCCTCTTCGTAGGTCATGGAGATGATGCTCTTGGCGTTAGACACGAGCCGAGGGTCGGCCGTGTAAAAACCAGAAACATCCGTCCAGTTCTCGTAGAGGTTGGCACCCACAATCGCAGCGACGATGGAGCCGGTGAGATCAGACCCTCCACGAGAGAAGGTCTTGATGTCACCGTTTGGCATCGCGCCGTAGAAACCTGGGATCACGCAACCCTCTTTGAGGTCGAGCAATCTGTCGCGGGCCTCTTTGCACGCAGACATGTCCAGATTTCCATTCCAGTCGAACTTGATGAACGTAGCTGGATCCACAAATGTAAATCCAGATACGGCGGCGAAGAGTTTACCCATCAGGTACTCTCCCCGACTCTTGATCATGTCTTCGGAACATTCGGCCGGTCGGCCGAGGAAGTGCAGGTCGTCACCGAGCGTAAACGTAGAACCGAGGTCGCGAGTGATGTCAGCAAAACGCGAACGGATGACACGAGCATGTGCCGCCTGCGCGTTCTGGTTGCTCTGATTTTGCTTGAGCGCAATCAGCTCATCGGTGATCTTGGTGGAATACCGCTCACTCTTGCCTGGCGCCGAGACGACGACAAACCGACGCCGCGGATCGCTTTTGACGATCTCCAGAACCTTTCGGATCTGGTCTGCGTCGGCCAAGGACGAACCGCCAAACTTCGAAACAAGAATCTCGCCCATATTTCTCTCCTTAAAGGACGTTTACCTACAATGCAACGTACCAAAACCGCCCTATTCTGCAAGCAAAAGAAAAGGCCCACTCTTTCGAGCAGGCCTTGGATTCATACGCCGTGCAAGTTGCTCTGTCTCGGCTTCACCACACCGTCTTCCCAGACAGCCGCAAAGGTTGCCCCGGCCGTGACCATGCAGACAGTCACCTCGACTACAACCTCAGGCGGACCAGCCTCCGGAAGAGCAGCTCTAAAATTTGCCGCCATACCAGGATGTAGGCGCAACTTGTGAGCTAGCTCGTGGAGCTCTCGGGCTGCTTTGTCGAGCGCCTCTGAAATATCCTCGACACACCTCTGCCGAGGCTCGGAAGTTGATAATGCGTCCACACATGCCTCTCTTTCTGACTCGAGATCTATAGCTTCGTATACTGTAGATTATTTTATCGCTTTCGCAACTGCCTGGACGACACCTTTGTCGAAAGGTCCGGGAACAATTTTTTCTGCCGTTGGTTTTTTGACGAGCGCTGCGAGATTTTTTGCAGCCTTGAGTTTCATATCGTCAGTGATTTTTGTAACTTTGTTGTCGAGCGCACCGCGAAATACTCCTGGGAATACGAGGGAGTTATTTATCTGGTTTGGATAGTCACTGCGGCCAGTACCAATAACTGCTGCCCCGCCCTTCTTTGCCTCTTCAGGCATAATCTCTGGTGTTGGGTTTGCCATTGCAAGAACTATAGAATTTTTTGCCATCAAACGGACATCAGTAGCGCTCATAAGGCCCGGGCCAGATACGCCGAGCACGACATCTGCACCTGTAAGTGCGTCTTGGAGCGAGCCGTGAACATCGCGCGGATTGGTTTTATCTGCCAAATCTTTTTTGTGGCCCGTAAGGTCGGTGCGTTTTTTAGAAAGTGTACCTTTTCGGTCGAGCACAATAATATCTTTTACCTCTGCCTTCAAAAGAAGTTTTGTAACAGCGGTACCCGCAGCACCTGCCCCTGCGACAACTACTTTCAGTTTCTTGAAATCTTTTTTAACAACCTTCGCTGCATTTATAAGAGCTGCAAGAACGGCAATAGCAGTTCCGTGCTGGTCGTCATGCATAACAGGAATATCGAGCGCAGCTTTTACACGGTCTTCTATTTCAAAACAATTAGGCGCAGCAAAATCTTCCAGGTTAATACCACCGAAGGCCGGAGCGATGCGAATGATGGTTTCAACAACCTCATCTACGTTTTGTGTGTCGAGCACAATCGGAAACGCATCTACATTCGCGAATGTTTTAAAAAGTGCAGCCTTCCCTTCCATAACAGGGAGGGCGCCAAGTGCGCCAATGTTGCCAAGACCGAGCACTGCTGAGCCGTCAGAGATCACAGCAATCATCTTTCCTTTTATTGTGTATTCGCGCGCCAACTTTTTATTTTTTGCGACAAGCATGGAGACCGCTGCCACACCTGGCGTGTATGCAAGTGACATATCAGCACGGTTTTTGATAGGTGTTGTTGGTGCAATACGGATCTTTCCACCCCATTTCTTATGTAAAGCAATAGCGCGCTTGGCTGTGTCGGTTTTTTTCATTTCTATATAATAAGGGAGTGACCTCAAACGACCAACTTTCTGAGCATTTCCGCCTGGCCGAACCACAGAAACTAGCGCTTAAAAAGCTTGGCATTACTACTGTTCACGACTTGCTCTACCACTTCCCTGCCCGCTTTGACCAAGCTGGCGGAGAATCTAATGTTGGACAGCTCCAACTTGGACAAGAGGTGACACTTGTTGGAACGCTAGAGAAACTAGAAACAAAAAAATCATGGAAAAGTAGAATCCCGATGTCGGAAGGATATCTTCGCGACCAAAGTGGGCGCGTTAAGTTGATGTGGTTTAACCAGCCATACATCGCAAAGATGTATGCAGACGGCACGCACGTGAAAGCGACGGGTAAAGTCACGGGCTCTGCTGGAAAACTCTACGTAGCAAACCCACAACTCGAAAAAATGTCTTCGGACGAAGTAACGCTGTTCGCTACACAGAAACCTTCTCTCGAAAAAGTCCTCGGGGGTCCTCGGTTTCCTTCGGAAACCTTGCGCCAGACTTTTTCTCAAGAAGTTTCTGTTCCGCAGTTCTTTGCCGTTTATCCTGAAACTAAGGGCATTACGTCACTGTGGTTTAGGCATGCAATTAAAAAAGTAGTCGCAGAAGGTGCAATAGAAACCGCAGAAGATCCTATTCCGCCAGAAATCCTAAAACGCTACAACCTACCGACACTGAAAACTGCCCTTGTCTGGATCCATGCACCAGAGAAGCTAAAAGATTTTGAAGCAGCAAAAAAGCGTTTTGCGTTTGAAGAGGTCTTTATGATCCAGTTGGAGCGTGGCATTGAGCGCCGAAAGCAACTCAAAGAAAAAAGCTTTGCGGTTGATGCACCTAAAAAAGCTGTTGATGATTTTATAGGGACCTTCCCCTTCCAAGCCACGAACGCACAAGAAAAAGCCATCGAGGCAATTTTACAAGACATGCGAAGCGGCCATCCAATGTCACGCCTACTTGAAGGCGACGTGGGTTCAGGAAAAACAGCAGTAGCGGCTACTGCTGCATATGCTGCAGTACGCACGCGCCCAGAGAACCAAAAATTTGGCACGCTCCAAGTTGCCTACATGGCACCGACAGAAATTTTGGCAAAACAACACTTCGAGTCGTTTATAAAATATTTTGAAACCTTTCCGATAAATATTGGGCTTATTACAGGAAGTGGGTGTTACAAGTTCCCCTCAAAAATTGGCCGCGGCAAATCTACAACCATTTCTCGCACGCAACTTTTAAAGTGGGTAGCGAATGGTGAAATCCCTGTTCTTATTGGCACGCATGCGCTTATCCAGAAATCAGTAAAGTTCAAACACTTGGCACTTGTTGTTATAGACGAACAACATCGTTTTGGCACCGCACAACGACAAAAACTCGCACAAAAAGAAGTACGTGTCCCACACTTACTTTCTATGACCGCCACACCTATCCCCCGCACATTGGCTCTGACTATATATGGAGACTTAGACCTCACCCTTCTTGATGAAATGCCCGCGGGCCGCAAACGGATCATTACAGAAATTGTTAAGCCGGATAAGCGAGGCGATGCATATGCAAAAATCCACGAACAGCTGAAAGAAGGTCGACAAGCGTATGTTATTTGTCCACGCATTGATGAACCGGATCCAGATAAAGCATTTGCCCTCCAAGCAAAGTCAGTTAAAGCAGAAGCAAAACGCCTAAAAGAAAAAGTATTCCCTGAATATGAGATAGATATTTTGCACAGCAAAATGACGCCTAAGGAGAAAGATTTGGTAATGAAACGTTTCTCTGACCATGAGATAGATATTCTGGTTGCAACATCGGTGGTTGAAGTGGGCGTAAACGTACCTAACGCAACAATGATATTTATAGAGGGTGCAGAACGTTTTGGTTTAGCACAGCTCCACCAACTTCGCGGCCGCGTTGTACGCTCAAACCATCAAGCATATTGCTTTGTCTGCCCTGAAAGCCGCGGCGAAACAACACTCGCACGTCTTAAGGCGTTGGTTACGGCAAAAAATGGATTTGAACTTGCAGAACAAGACTTGCTTCAACGCGGCCCTGGAGAACTTTCCGGCCGCAAACAATGGGGCATCTCCGATATCGGCATGGAAGCTCTTAAAAATCTGAAGCTTGTTGAAGCTGCGCGCACTGAAGCACTTACCCTTGTACAGAAAGATGAGAATCTGAAAAAGTATCCCCTACTCCAACACGCCCTCTTCGCACGAGCAAATGCTGTTCATTTTGAATAAAAAGAAAAGGCCTGGGGTTGCCAGGCCTTACTTCAGGTACGGCGCAGTTGGAACTTGCGCCTACGCTCGCGATCACGTTGCCAGTCGGAAATCTTGTGTTTCAAGATGACTTCAGCCCCATCCTTGAAGATCCCAGACGGGTACGACACATCATGCTTTTTCCGAATGTAGTAGTCCCAGCGTCGTCCCAGATACTTGTTCCAGAAGCCCACCAGCCACTTCACTAGCACCATTACCACCTCCAGTAATTACCTCTGCAGAAAGTCTAGACCCGCGACAACTAAAGCGCAATGGGTTACTATCTTTGCATCAGGGCGCGTAGTCCCGACGCCTTGGTCGGGATCCCGACTGAAACGTCGGGACTCAGTAAAATTCAAGGGCGCGTAGCTCAGTGGTAGAGCAGTCGTCTTATACACGACCGGTCGAAGGTTCGATCCCTTCCGCGCCCACCAAAAATATTGGTCTATAATAAAACTTATGTCTAAGCGAGGCTTCACCCTCATCGAATTGTTGGTCGTTATCTCCATCATCGGCGTGCTTGCATCTGTTGTGATGGCGTCTCTTTCCAGCGCACGACAAAAAGCTCGTATTTCCAACGGTGAGAATTTCAGAGCGCAGCTTGCGAACGCCCTCGGCGACCGAGTAACGGGACAGTGGGACTTAAGCGAATGCACTGGTACTACTGTTGCTGATAGTTCTGGATATGGTGCCAACGGTACATTTGTAGGAAGTCCAGTGTGGAGCACGGACACACCCACAGGCAAAGGCTGCGCACTCGACTTAACAGGCACCGACTATGTGAGTGTGCTGGACAAGCCTTCGCTTAGTCCTGGCACAGGAAGCATGACCTATGCGGCGTGGGTAAGGTACCCAAACCCTCCTGCCGCGACGACCGTGTTGATGCGTAAAGGATCAAACACTGCAAACAGAGAATTCTCTATGTATGTCGCAACAACTGGTAGGTTCTCTTGCACACTAAACAGTACTCCAGCTGTCACCGTTACAACGACGAACGGCTGGCTTGACGACAACTGGCACCATTTTGTGTGCGTACTGGACCGCACAAATAGCGTTATTGAGGTTTATATAGATGGGACGCTGCAAGCAAGCGGGAGTGCAACGGCGCTCGATGGGGTTAATATCAACTACGGCCACTCACTGACATTTTCTCTTGCGTCTGCCTCAGCAGTTTCTAGCTCAATCGCAAAGATCCAAATGTACGCCACGAACCTCACCGCACAAGCAGTTGGCAAACTCTACGCAGAGGAAAAACCAGCATTCTTAGTTGCAGGAAACTAGTTTACGGACGGAGCTTTGTATATTTTACCCGAGGAGTACGTGTGATTTTTATCTTGCGCGTCGTAGGGCACGTCTAAGTCGTACCCTGAGACAGTAAAGGTAGAGACATCAGCGTCTGACATAAGCTCCATGTTGTAATACACATTTTTTGCATCTTTTGCGTAGCCATATTGAAGCGGCACAAATGTCTCAGGTTCAGCACCTTTTATGACACCGTCGTACGTGAACACCTGCGTTGCGTCCCTACCATAGTACTCATATTCCACATCGATTAACTCGAAGGTTGCTGGGTCGGCACCGACAATTACATTTCCGTCACTGTATACACGGTCCTTGTCTTTAGCCCAATAATCGCCGATCACTGTAAAAGTGCCCGCATCAACTCCTTTTATAATCTCTCCACCATAATAGGCAGTGCGGTGGTCGTATCCATATGCGCCCTCTACCTCAAATGTATCGGGGTCAGCTTTTGGCAAAAGCTTATCAGAGTAGTACACATACATGTCGTCTGCAGCATAAGGACTATTCTCAGCAAGAATACGGATTGGTGCGTGGAACCCTTCATCTGATGGGAAAGGGGCAAACAACGCAAGAAACACAAACCCAGCAATAAGCGAGTATTGTATCGCTGGAGTAATTGGCGAGGATTTTGGATATGTATTTTCGTAGGTTGCTTTTCCAAATCCAAGTATTGGGTAGAAAATAAATGGAAGGAAAATAAGCCCGATAGTAAACCACCACCCTTTTCCAAAGACTACTGCGAGGCGATGAATCAAGATAACCGAAGGTATGATGCTTACGATTGGAATAATGAGAAGAAATATCCACCAAAGAGGCGCGTGAGTATACTCAAGTTCTTTTGCGCTGCTGTAAAAAGGTATGAGTGAGTACCAGCCAGGCATACCCATCTTTTTGAACATGTACCATCTCGATACAAGAACGAGAGTGATCGCGACGAGCACAATAGCCACTAGAGCAAGGACTATTGAAATTAAAGCAGCCATTTCTGATTTCGAAACAGCACCATATAGCTCTGTGGGCGTGACAAAAGATAACCAATGAGACATAGAGAGACGATTATGTGTATAAATTTACTACCCAAACTCTACCATTAAAAGATAGTTCGTTAAGACCGTATCCCCACACTTTCTCGTTAGAAGTTAACGGTGACTGGTTTTACCTCTATTTCTTGTTTCTTTTTTGGAGTAACGCCGTGTGCAATGAGAATACTTTCAAATTCTTCACGTTCAAGAGTTTCTGTTTCTATCAAGCGAGTAGCGATTGCGTTAAGTAGTGGGCGGTGGTCGTCAATTATTTTCTGTGCCTTCTTGTATGCCTCGTCCATAATGCGTCGCACTTCCCCATCGACTTCAGCAGACACCTTTTCAGAATATTCTTTACCGTTTACACCTGCACCAAAGAGTGCGCGACCATCGCTTCCTTCAAGCGCAACAGTTCCAACTTTTTCTGACATACCAAAGCGAGTGACCATATCGCGTGCCAAAGCACTTGAAACTTGGAGGTCGTTAGAAGGGCCAGTGGTTACATCGTCAAAGACTGTCTTTTCAGCAACATAGCCGCCGAGTGACATTGCAATATCGTCGAGGAATTCTTTCTTGCTTTGCATGCGCTTATCTTCAAACGGAAGTTTGAGTGTATAGCCTGCCGCACGGCCACGAGAGATGATAGAGATCTTGTGGACTGGGTCTGCGTGTGGGAGAAGTGACGCAACGATAGCGTGACCTGCCTCGTGGTATGCAGTGATCTCTTTTTCCTTCGCATTCATTACATGCGACTTGCGCTCAGGCCCAAGCATAACCTTTTCAATCGAGCGAATGAGGTCGAACTGTGCGACTGTCTTGCGGCCTTCGCGTGCTGCGAGAATTGCAGCCTCGTTCATCAAGTTTGCCAAGTCTGCGCCAGAGAACCCTGGAGTGCGCTCTGCAATAACTTCCAAGTTCACATCTTCTGCAAGAGGTTTCTTGCGTGCATGTGTAGTCAAAATATCTTTTCGGTCGTGGCGGTCAGGCAAATCGATTGCGACACGGCGGTCGAAGCGGCCTGGGCGCACAAGTGCTGGGTCGAGCACGTCAGGGCGGTTCGTTGCTGCCATGACGATAACTTTTTCGTTTGGTTCAAAACCGTCCATCTCGACGAGGATCTGGTTGAGAGTTTGTTCACGTTCATCATTTCCACCACCCACACCTGTGCCGCGTACGCGGCCGACTGCGTCGATTTCATCAACGAAGATAATTGCAGGCGCTGCGTGCTTTGCCATGTGGAAGAGGTCGCGCACGCGCGATGCGCCAACACCGACGAACATTTCTACGAACTCAGAACCGGAGATCGAGTAGAACGGTACGCCTGCCTCCCCCGCCACTGCACGGGCAAGCAATGTTTTTCCGGTACCAGCTGGGCCCATAAGCAAGATACCTTTTGGAATACGCGCACCGATGTCCAAGAATTTTTTAGGGTTCTTCAAAAAGTCGACGATTTCGAGCAATTCTATTTTTGCTTCTTTTGCACCTGCCACATCTTTAAACGTAACTTTCTGTGATTTGTCGTTAGGGTCAATGACGCGGTGCTTTGACTGGCCGAATGAAAACGCCTGCATACCAGCACCCTTCACTTGGCGTGAGAGATACCAGACAAAGAACGCTATCAAAAGAAGTGGTGCGATAAACGGCGCGAGAATACCGAGCCAGTACTGCCAACCACTCTGGCGCTCAATGCTAACAATTATTTTATCGAGAGCGTCTTTTGAAACACCGTAGTTGTTGAGAGTTTGTGTAAGTGCGGCGTCAGGTTCTTTCTTAGAAATTTTCTTTACGGGCTCAGCCTCCCCTACAGGCGCGTAGGTGATGGTGAGTTCGTCACCGCTTACTACTATCTGTGAGACTGTGCCTGACTGTATATCTTGCGCGAGCTGCGATACAGGGATAATCTCCGGCGCACTCTCTTCAGCGCCGGTGAAGTATGAGTATGCGCTCGTAATTATAAGAAGAATAAGAACTGTTGTAGCAACATTCACCCAAAAAGAATTCTTTGGGAGTTTAGGCAACTGCACCTTGCCGTCGCGCTTCTTTAGTCCGTTGTTTTTATGAGGCATTTTTTGATCAACCATTTGGAAACATAATACCATTCTGAGGCATTTCTGCCAAAAAATTGGTATAGTCACCTTGATGAATCTCATCGAACACAAGAAGGCGCGACTAGACTATGAGATCCTCGAAGAGTTCGAGGCGGGCATCGAATTGCTCGGACACGAAGTGAAGAGCATCCGCGCTCGTCATGGGAAACTCGAAGGCTCACACGTCATCATCCGAGGCGGCGAGGCATACATTGTTGGGATGCATATCCCTCCCTACCAGGCGGCAAACACCCCAGATGACTACGACCCAGACCGCAGCCGCAAACTCCTCCTTATAAAGAAAGAGCTTGGCGAATTGGCAACGTTTGAATCGCAGAAAGGCTTGACAATTGTGCCTATTTCAGTGTATAATAAAGGTAGTAAATTAAAGGTGAAGGTCGCTGTAGGGCGCGGACGTAAGAATTACGACAAGCGCGCCGTCTTGAAGAAGAGGGACACCGACCGCGACATTCGAAGGACGTTGAAAAATCAATAATGGACAGTGAGTAGGTCAAAAATCTGCACCAAGCACGGGCTAGCGTCGCGGACTTGGTGGGGATGACAGGCCTAGACATTGCAACCACTCTTTAAGTTGCCGAGCAGAACTGGGATAATTCTTTAAACTGTCCCAAACTCTAACTGGCAAATCAGTTGCGTCACCGTTTTTCACGGTGAACGATTTCGCGTTCGCCTACGCTAAGGCTTAACGTGTCACTTCCCTTCCAACACTCGTGAGGAAGGATCAAGTGTTATAACATCGAGTCGCTCTAGACGGCCTGTTCACCCGTTTAGCTAAGACTTGAACTTTGCCTAACCGCGCTTTCGTTCGTTTTCTATTCGGTTAGGTGAGCAACAAAAGCGGACTACGTTTGGTAGATTGCTTAAAGAATTTGCTTTGCACCCGGGTTCAACTCCCGGCATCTCCACTCGACTCGCAAAAACCACCGTTAGGTGGTTTTTGTTTTTCCTGTAAATACGCGGACATATTCGTGGTACTCGCCGTAGTCGGCTACAAGCTCTTCCCCTTTCTTTATTTTGCGGGCAGTAAGAAACACCTCCCCTTTGTCACGAGCCACCATGTTGGGTTTGCCGGAGTGATTTAAGAAATATGATTTATCTATCGCATCAATACCGTAGTCGGGCACGAAGTACACACCGTCTTGTAGTGCGCAGAAGTCGCGCACTAGTTGTTTTGCTTCTTTTGGCGCATCACTTCCGTCCAATTCTTTTTCTGAAATCTCGAGAACGTCTCCATGCGGGTCGCAGTTTTTAAATGGATCAATCCCTTTAGGAATATCGCGTATAGCAACAACCCCCACCCCGTGCGCAGTCACTGCAAGGCGGCACCAGACATCATTCAGTGATTGTAAAAATTGGCGCTTGTTCACTTACTTAATCTCGATCATGTGAATGTGGAAGTGTGCGGGAATGGACTTAGTGCGGGTAGTTGCTTCCAACAAATAGCGGTAGTTGTCGTTGATGTACGAACTTTTTATTACTTCGAACTCCGCTCTCTCTTCCTCATTTAATTCTGCAGTATGACGTAGCGTAACTGCCATATCGTGCACTTTTGCAATTTTGTCGTATGGGAATTCGTTTGGGATAATCTTCCAATACGTAAATAAATGCTTAGGTTCAACGCGGCACAGAGCGCAACTCTGCTCCAGAATCCCATCTTCCTTTAATTTCTGATATCGCGCCTCGGTCTCCTCTGTGCGCAGTGTTGGTGTGGACATTAACGAACAGAGTACCACAAACAAAACCTCTCTTCATGCACCCTTCAGTAGATATTTTCTATTGTTGAGCTGCATGGTGGTAATGAGCACATCACGCACCCGTCACCATTAGTGACCTAGCGATAGGTTTCGATTAGTTAATTAATTTGAAATATTTTATGAAAAAAGTACTTGGTCTCTCAACCGCAGCACTTGGTCTCTCAGCACTTATGTTGGCGGGTCCTGCATTCGCTGCAACAATCTCAACACAGATGGACATCGGCGACACAGGCTCTGACGTAACCACTTTGCAGCAGACGCTTGCAACAGATGCGTCATTATACCCACAAGGTCTCGTGACTGGATACTTCGGAAGTCTTTCATCTGCAGCCGTACAGCGCTTCCAGGCACGTCATAGCATTGTCTCGAGTGGTACTGCAGCTACAACTGGGTATGGTCGTGTCGGCCCATCGACAATAGCAACCTTCAACGCAGTGTATGGAGGAGGAACAACTTCGTACGGGGACACTGCTCCGACAATCTCGAACGTCTCGCTCACCACAGTCAACGGTGGCATGAACGTCTCTTGGGCCACTGACCAGCAATCAACAGGCATTGTCTATTACAGCACTTCTCCGCTCGTAGTGGCAGAAGCAACTGGACCAGGCCAGCAGATAAGCGTGTCTGGCAATAACGTGCAGACAGTCACAGCACCCCTTGGTACTGCAAAGTCTCTAACATTGAACAACCTTTCAGGAAACACGACGTACTACTATATGATTCAGTCCGTCGACACTTCAGGAAAGATTAGTCTTACATGGCCATCAACGTTTGTAACTAACTAGTACAGACAAAGTTCTCAAACAAAAAACTCCCCCTACCGATTGGTGGGGGAGTTTTTGTTATGTATGAATTTTATTTAATTGTCACCCTTCCCTCCCTTTCCCAGACGCACTTCCGCATCGAGCTGTTGGAGAATCTCTGCTTGCGCAGAGAGCGATGCACGGAGAGTACGAACGAAGCTGCGAGAATTATTTTGCTTTACTGTTGTCGTTGCTGTACTTGTAGCCTTTACTGCCACAGATGGGGCCTGCGTTGGCTCAGTAGCGCGCGTTGTTGAAGCAGACTTTTGTGAAGTTGAATATGTTCCAACTGTTTTTGCACTGCGTGCGGTCGGAGCAGATGGGGGCACCTCTTCGATATCTTTTGATGACGTTGTCTGGATACTTATTGAGAGCATCGTAGGCGCCGTAGCTGTTATTGCAACGTCTCCATCATCTGAATCTGAGTCAGAGGATGCCGGCTCTGCTGGCTCTACTGGTTCTGCCATCATTGTTGCAACAACAGCCGTATCTGGAGCCATGTCATCTGAATCTTCATCAGAAGAAGCAGACACAGCTACAGTGACAGCAACTCCCGTGTCTTGATTTGAAACAGGCGAATCATCTTCGTCATCTCCAGTGTCTTCTGAATCAATGTCTGCAACAAGCGCAAGCGCTGCTTTAGCATGAGCATTGTAGCTTTCTGAAATTTCCTGCACCACCTTAGGGGTGAGTGTCCCCTGTCCAGACATTGTCTGAGCCTCTTGCACGCGAGCGCTTGCAATGTCGGCATTCGCTTGCGCCTTAGCCTGCACTGTTGGAGCAAGTGCCACTTTTAGGGGCTCTACGATTTTTGTTTTTACCGGGTATAGAGGAGATCCCGGAAGCGAGCCCTCAGACGCATACGCACTGCCAGTCGAGAAGATCACAAGCAACGCAACGCCAAGCATCGCCAAAGAGCGTGGCGCAAACATCCATACGTATGGGCTAGGTGTAGAAATAGGGGCCGACGAAGAAGGAGCCGTTTCTTGTTGTATACGAAAACGCATTGCGCTTTTCTCTGCGCTTGTCATACGGATATTCTCCGCCGCTTTTTTAAAATGTTGTTCTAGGTCGTTCATAGTGGTTGTTCTTCCTTTAGGATCTGCTGCAATTTCTTTATTCCACGGTGGATACGGACCGATACTGTGTTTTCACTTTCACCCAAGCTTTCGGCAATCTCTCGTGGCGATAGCCCATCGAGATACCGGAGCATAAGTACAGTCTTGTGTTGCTCCCCCAACTGCTCAAGCGCGGCAAGCGCCTTTGCACCATCAAACCGCACGATAGCGGCTTCGAGCTCGTTGGTCTCATCTCGCAGCAATTCTCCTTCCATCATAACGCTGGTCTCTTCATTAGAGAGCATTGCATCCAGGGACTGAGTCTTGTGTTTGCGATATTCATCAATAATTAGGTTATTGAGAATACGATATAGAAAGGAACGCCATTGGCGGATCTCTTCAGCCCCCTCCTTTGAGACATGGTTCCATGCCTTAAAGAAAGTTTCCTGGGTCAATTCCAGAGCGCGTTCACGCTCTGAAAGACGCAAAAACGCATGCCTGAATAGTTCATCAGAATGCTTCTCGAATATATCCCCAAATTCCTTCTGTTTATCCTCCATATGAGTAGACGTAGGTTATTGTACCGCATTACCTAAAAAGGGCTGATATGTTATACTGCCTTCACAAAACCGCTTTGGATACTCGCATCAATAAACAAATACGTGCAGCCGAGCTTCGCGTTATAGGCGCAGAGGGAGAAAACTTTGGGGTCATTACCCTTGCAGAAGCGCTCTCTCACGCTGACGCGGCTGGCCTCGATCTTATAGAAATCTCCCCTAACGCCGTGCCTCCAGTTGCCAAGATAATGGAGTTCGGAAAGTACCAGTACGAACAGGAGAAGAAGCGTAAAGAAATCAAAGCCAAGTCTCACACAACAGAGACCAAGTCCGTCCAGGTGAAGATAGGTACCGGCGAAAACGACATGATGCTTAAGGCAAAGCGCGCCGCAGAGTGGCTTGGTGAAGGTCATCGCGTCAAAGTAGACCTCTTCCTATGGGGCCGCTATAAGTATATGGAATTCGCTTTCTTGAAGGAGCGTCTAGAGCGCTTTTTGAAGATTATCCCCGCAGAGTACAAGCTCAGCGACCCAATAACTAAGAGCCCAAAAGGCCTAAGTACGGTCATAGAGCGCACAGGTGCCAAGAAATAGCCCACCGCTTGAACTTCTAGAGTCATGGTGGTATAGTGTGCGGGTCTTTCAAAAAGGCCTGTTCGAGGCCTTTTTGGTTGAGAAACCCTATGAAAACAAACAAGTCATTTACGAAGCGCATCAAGATTACCAAGAACGGTAAGATTGTTGCCCGCAAGCCAGGACAGAACCATTTCAATGCGAAAGAGGGTCGCTCAACCCAGATGGGTAATAACCGTTCCCAACTACTTACTTTGGCTCCAAAGGTTTCGCAGCGCTATATTGGCACTGCTTCCCCATCAAAACGTTAATCTATTTTTAATTCACTACTATGGCACGCTCAAAAGGAGGAGTAAATTCACTAAAACGACGCAAGAATATTCTTGCAATGACCAAAGGCTACCGCTTTGGCCGCTCTACAAAAAAGAAGCAGGCTCGTGAAGCTATCTTCCACGCTGGTAAGTACGCCTTCGCCCACCGCCGCGATAAGAAGAACGACTACCGCAAACTCTGGAACGTTCGCATTAACGCAGGCCTCGATATGATTGACGAGAAGTTCTCATACAGCAAATTCATCGGCGCCCTCAAGAAAGCAAACATTGAGATAAACCGCAAAATGCTTTCTGCTCTCGCAGAACAATCTCCAGAAACCTTTGCTCGAATCGTAGCCAAAGTAAAATAAAAAAAGACCTCCGATCGGAGGTCTTTTTTTATCCAATCTCTTGAGGTGCTTGAGCTATAACAGGCGTGTGAGTCGGCATTCTCGATGCCCTCTCTTTCTTTACAAGCTCTATAACCTTTTCAACAAGGCGTCCTGGGTCGCTATCAAAAACGATATTCTCGCTAGAACGATGACCATTATCGAGTATTTGTTTGATCACTTCATCGGTCTCCCAAGACCCTTCAAGAATACCCATTGGTTTGCCATCTTCAAAGGCAACGGTAAATTCGTGTACAGTGCCAATGCGTCCACAGCCAAAGAGCATACCGTCGGTTGAATGGGTGAAGATAATATCGCGCCCTGGAAAACCGAAGCCGGTGTACAAGATAAGGTCCATATACTCCAGAGGTAGGTTGTAGATTTCAACGTGCTCTTTTTCTGAACTTGCCGGAGAAACACCTATAGAAATTCCGTTCGCTTCCTTTATACCCATAGCCGACCACATAGGAAAACCCGTGGTGGCTCCTGTAAGGAGAATGGCTCCGTGTGCAGCAATCTGTCGCCCGAGCTCCATGCCCTTTTCATATGCATCTATTCCACAGTGGCCGGTCTCTGCTGCACCCGATACACCGAGTTTTATTTTCTGTCCCTGTTCAAGTAGTTCCATTATTCAAATATTATAACTCCACTTGAGCTTGCGTGCCTGCGTCTGGAGTTAGAGCGCGAATGCCCACATACTCGCGAATGCGCTGGGCTAAAAACGCTGAGGAAGCCGGCTCTCCCATCGTGACAAACACTTGTGTGAGTGATGGGCCAATCTGTTCAACAAATTCAAGCAATTGTGAACCGTCCATATGCGCTGAATAACTGTATATCTTTTCAATACGGCAACGAACTGGAACTTTTTTACCTTTGATGGGAACACTCTTGAAGCCCTCGGCCAACTTACGGCCCAAGCTCCCTGCCGCCTGGTACCCCACAATAAGAATTGTGGAGCGGGTGTCGCCAAGCACATCAAGTTCGTGTTGCACAACGCGGCCGCCGTTGCTCATACCGGAACCCGCAATAATGATCTTTGCTCCACCACGCGCACCGATGTTCCGCGACTCCTGCCCATCGTGTATGTAGTGCAGTTCTGGAAACTCAAAAAGATGTTCCCCCGCTTTCATACGTTCCTGCATTGCTTCGCTGAAATATTTCGGGTGGCTTATATAGCTTGCGGTAATTTTTTGCGCAAGCGGTGAGTCCAGATACACAGGCATTGAGGGGACTTTTTTATCCATCATCAGAGAGCGGATGTCGTAGATCAAATCCTGGGTGCGCTCGGTAGAAAACGCAGGGATAAGTAGTACCCCGCCCGACTCAGCAACCTCCTTGATATGAGCAGCAACCTGCTCCAAACGGCTCTCTTGTGATTTATCGCTTTGCGTTCTGTCTCCGTAGACACTTTCCATAAGCATATAGTCTATGCCCACCGGAATTTCACAGGTGGCCAAAAGTGGTGAAGCTCCCCCACCCAAGTCTCCTGTAAATACCATTGATTTCCCTCCACGCACAAATTTTGCCATAGCGGAACCTAAGATATGGCCGCTGTTTAAAAACTCTACGGTCATCCCGTCAGATAATTCAACAACCTTGTGATACGGCACCGTGTCCCACTGCGAAAGAGCTTGGGCAATATCATCTTCGGTATACAAAGGCTCCTTGCCTATCTTGAGCGCCGTCTTGCGCGACAACTCCATTGCGTCTAGAAGCATAGGCTCTGCCAGCGACTTGGTCGCTTCAGTTGAGAGGATACGTCCACGGTAGCCATCTTTTACAAGCTTCGGTATACGACCAATGTGGTCGATATGTGCGTGTGTGTTTATAAGATGCGTAATGCTGTTTGGGTCAAACGGAAATGGTTTCCAGTTTTCATCATCAAACGCATGAGCCCCCTGGAAAAGCCCGCAGTCTATCAAAAATTTAGCACCTCCTGTGTCGAGTAAAAAATTAGAACCGGTGACGGTTCCAGCTCCCCCAAAGAAAGATATAGTTGATTGCACTGACATAGTATAACTCGCGAATGTGGGTACAAAAAATCCCCTCGGGAGGGGGGGTTCTTTGTAGACCGCAGGAGCAAGTGTCTCCCTGTGTTAGGTGGGTGCTCTACCGAGCACTCCACAGAGTGTCCGGACATCGAGCTCCCGGAAGATTCACTTAAGGACATTTGCCCCAGCAGTCTGAATTAAATATATCACAAGGGGGTAACCCCTGGAAACTACTCGTCTATACCGAAGCGTTTATATTTGAAAACCGTCTTTTTGCCGAACCAGTGATTGATTTCGTGCTTTGCCTCTTCAGGAGTTTCTGATGCGTGAACGAGGTTGAAGACTGCGCGGTGTTCTGTATTTGCTGAAATTGCTGAGTCGGCTGAGAAATCGCCACGGATTGTACCCATTTCTGCCATGTACGGCATTGTAGGACCAACAATCTTACGAACCATGTCTACAGCGTGGACGCCCTGCACCACCATCTTTACCATTGGCGCGCTTACCATGAAGTCGATAAGCCATGCACGTACGGTTTTACCGATCTTAAGCAAGTCGTTGGTACCAAAGTCCTGACGTACATCGCGGTCATATTTGCTATATGTTGCGCTCGTCTTTTCGCCTATACGAGTAAGCCATTTTTCATCTTTAGGATAGTGCTTATCCATCTCTGCCTTAGAAGGCTGAAACATTTCGAGAGCGACAATCTTAAGGTCGCGCTGTTCCATGCGCTTAATTATCTCGCCAATAAGGCCCTTGCGGACGCCGTCAGGCTTAATGAGCACAAATGTCTTCTCCTCCTTTGGACTTATCATTTCGCTACTCTACAATATATACGGAAAATTACAAGAGAGGGGTTAGGATTTCACACCCATTCTCAGTAAGCATAATGGTTTGTTCAAAGTGGGCGGCACGAGAGCCGTCGGCGGTTGAGTATGTCCACTGGTCGTCTTCAAGCACAATATCTCCCTTTCCAAGGGTAAGGTGTGGTTCAATCGCCAGCACCATTCCTGCAGGTAAAATTTCGCCCTTCCCTTTTGTGCCGACATTAGAAATATATGGTTTTTCGTGTACGCTCTGCCCTACGCCATGTCCGCCCAAGTCTTCTACTATCGCTACATTATATTTTTTTGCAATAATTTCTACTTCGGCACCAGCATCTTCAGCGTGCGCCCCCGCCTTTAGAGCCGCCACAGCAACATTCAAAGCTTCACGCGACGCCTCAAGTAGACGTTTTGAGTCTTCATCGCCCTCTCCTGCAATGCAGGCAAGCGCTGAGTCGGTAACATAGCCATTGTACGAGACGCCAAGATCGAGAGAAACAATATCTCCCTCTTTAATGACCCGGTCTTCGCTTGGAATGCCGTGTGCAACTTCGTCGTTTATCGTTACGCACAACGCCGCCGGGTATGGAAACGCCGCACCCTTTGGTTTGTAGTTTAAAAATGCCGGCACGCCGCCACGGTCACGGATTCCTTTTTCTGCAACAAGATCGAGCTCTGCGCTTGTGACGCCAGGTTTTACAAGCTGGATAATTTCTTTCAGCACGTCAGAAAGAATCTTCCCAGAGATTCGTAGATTTTCTATGTCTTCCTGAGTTTTTACGATCATATAAATTAGAGGCCGAGCTGTGCGATGATGTCCTTTTGTATCTCTTCAACACTGCGCTCACCGTCTATATCGAGCACCTTGTATGAGGAGTTTGCACGGAACCATTCAATATTAGGCATTGTGTCTTTGCGCGACCACGCAAGACGTTTACGAATACCATCCTCTGTATCATCGCTACGGCCGCGGAGAAGTAGGCGCTTAATAGCCTCTTCGTCTGAGATGTTAATACACACTACCGTTGCAGGCTTTGCTTCAAAGAAATCTAGTGCTGAGTCCAACATTGGCACCTGGTCTGGTGTTCGTGGGAACCCATCGATAATGATGTGTTCGTTTCCCTTCGCATTGTCCATCAAGTATTGGGCAAACACAGCACAGCTTATCGAATATGGAATAAGGCCGCCTGCTTTCAAAATTCCATCGGTCTTTGTGCCTGTAAAGTCACCGCGGGTTGCAAGCTCACGCAAACCCTGACCCATACCAAACTGAAGTATCGGGCGGTCTGCATCAACTTTTGCGAGATGTTCTTTTAGTAAATCTATTTGTGTTCCCTTTCCCGACCCCTGAGGACCTAAAAATATGAGTGTCTGTTTATTCACGTTAGACATTGTACACTACTGCGCGGCTAATTCATGGACCGCTTGTATAAAATCTATTTTTGCCTGTTCAAGCCCACCATCAGGGTTTGCAACGACACGAGCCGCCTCACCCTTAAATGTAAGTTCGTCTTCGTAACGCTTACGGCGGGCAAGCAATTCTGCCTCGGTCATAGACGCACGCGCAAGAATACGGCGCTCAAGATCTGCCCACTCTCCCGCGTCAATGAAGATGATTTGGAGATCATCGTTAGACAACAGTGTTTGGATCTGGCGAGCGCCCTGAACCTCCACTTCTCGTATAACTGTTTTGCCTTGCTCAATATATGGGAGGATCTCTGACTTCAGAGTGCCGTAATAATTACTACCGTATGCAGCCCATTCAAGAAATTCGCCTGCCGCTTCACGCTTTTCAAACTCCTCCTTGGTCAAAAAATAATACGTTCCCCCATCCTTTTCTCCTGGGCGAGGTGCGCGTGTTGTGCACGATATAGGAAAGACATACGAGGCGCCTTCTGTTTCGCGTAGATACGACAGGAGTGTTCCCTTCCCGCTACCGGTCGGCCCGACAACAAGAATAAGCTTTCCTTTCATTGCTTAATATTCGCGGATTGAGATTTGCGCGTCAATGCGACGAGCAAGATCGAGGATAACTGAGACGACGATGAGAAGCGCTGTGCCGCCGAGTGCGAGGGAGGTAATGCCAGTTATAGACTGCATTGCAATAGGAAGAACAGCGATGATAGCAAGGAAGAGCGCGCCGACGAAGGTGATGCGTGTGATAACGCGTCCCAGGTATTCCATGGTTGAACCGCCTGGGCGGACACCTGGGATAAATGCGCCATTTTTCTGCAAGTTTTCTGAAATCTGGTGTGGGTCAAACGTAACTGCGGTGTAGAAGTATGTGAAGAGGAATACGAGTACAAAGTAGACTGCGCCATATACACCGAGGTGCTGGAACATATTGAGCACAAACTGTGATGCGCTTGCAAGCCATGGGTATGCTGAGGTTGCAAAGAAACTTGCCATCATTTGTGGGATCAAAAGAAGTGAGAGCGCGAAGATGATTGGGATAACACCTGCCTGATTAAGGCGGAGTGGGAGGTAGGTAGATGCACCACCGAAGAATTTCATACCGCGTACGCGTTTTGCATACGTCACTGGCACTGGACGTTCTGCTTCTGTGATAACAACCACGGCTGTAACCACAGCGATCGTTGCTGCAACAAAGGCGATATACACCGGAAGCTGTGCCGCATTGAACGAGAAGAGTGCCTGTGACACTTGGCTTGGCAAGCTAGCCACGATGCCGGCAAAGATGATTACTGAAACGCCGTTACCAAGACCGAACTCAGAGATAAGCTCACCGATCCACATCAAGAGCATTGAGCCTGCAACAATAACGAGCAAGTTAACGCCGAACTGGAACGAAGTGAGGCCTGGCATAATACCTTCGCGCTGGAGTATCAAAAGGAAGCTGATGCCTTGTACAACAGCAAGAGGGAGTGTGAGGAAGCGTGTGTACTGGCTGAATTTCTGACGACCTATCTCCCCTTCTTCCTGATACAGCTGCTTAAGCGCAGGGATCATCATAGTGAGAAGCTGGAGGATGATAGACGCGGTGATGTATGGGCCAACGCCCAAGAGTACGAGGGAAAGGTTGCTCAATCCGCCACCTGAGAACAGGTTCAAGAGGCCAAAGAATTGGTTATTGCTGAAGAATAGTTCGAGCTGCGCTACGTCGATACCAGGAACTGGGATAGAAGCGAGGACGCGGAATATTGCGAGTGCGCCAAGCACGAACAACAAGCGGTTGCGTAGAAGCTTGTCTGTAAGGAGAAGCGTCAGTTTTTCAGAAAAACTTCCCATAATGTTTATGCTATCGAACCTCCAGCTTTTTCTATCTTTTCTTTCGCAGATGTTGAAACAACGAGACCTGAGAATGTGAATTTCTTTGTAAGCTCGCCATCACCCAAGATTTTTACTGCAGGAACGGTGCCTTTGCGGCCACGTACGAGACCGTGCTCAAGTAGCAATTTTGCGGTAATAGTCTCCCCTGCTGTAAATGCCTTTTCGATTGATGAAATGTTGACGACAGATGGCTTGTTCTTGATGCTGACAAGACCTGCAATACCACGTCCACGGCGCTTAGGAAGCTTCTTCAAGATTTCGCGGATTTCTGGGCGCTTCTTGTGACCTGCGCGTGCGTTCTGACCCTTGGTACCACGACCAGAGGTTTTACCGCGTCCGCCACCACGGCCGACTTTCTTAGTTTCCTTATGTTCAGTTTTACGCTTAAGTTCGTGGAGTTGCATGATAGTTTACGCTTTAAGTTTGCGGAGTGCTTCGACTGCAGCACGTGCGTTGTTAAGACCGTTTTTGCTGCCTGAGTGGATTTTTGCGACCGTGTTGGTAACACCAGCAAGCTCAAGAACTGGGCGAACTGATGAACCTGCAACCAATCCACGACCGCTTGCTGGCATCATAGAAACGCGTGCGGCACAGTATTTTGCTGAAACTTCGTGTGCAATAGAGCTGTCCTTTGTGAGGTTAACAGTGATCATGTTTTTCTTTGCATCACGAACTGCTTTTTCAATAGCGAGTGTTGTGTCCCCTGCTTTGCCGAGGCCCACACCAACCTTACCTTTCTTGTTACCCAAAATGATAGAGACGCTGAATGAGAAGCGGCGACCGCCTGCAACTACGCGGGCTACGCGACGAATGTTGATCATGCGCTGATCAAACTCGCTTTTTGGACGAGGAGGGCGGCTTGATGGACGACGGCCACCACGTTCAGGACGACCACCACGGCCACGAGGAGCGCGAGCAGGAGCTGCCTCTGCAGGCGCAGCAACAACATCCGCAGTTGCTTCAACCGCCTCTGGTGTTCCTTCTACTTTAATTTCTTGTTCTAGTTCAGCCATATAGTTTAAAATTCCAAACCTGCCTGTCGTGCCGTATCAGCAAGAAGTGCAACTGCGCCAGTATAGCGGAAACCTCCGCGATCGAACACCACCTTGGTGATGCCAGCTGCTTTTGCCTTCTTAGCAAGCTCTGTACCCAACTTCTGAGCATCAGCCATCTTACCTGCAACAAGTGTGCGTCCGTGTACATCGTCAATAATCTGAGCTTCCATGTACTTATTAGATTTGTACACACAGAGGCGTGGGCGTTCAGGAGTGCCTTTAACTTTTGCGCGTATTCGGTTGTGACGGCGTTGTCGGTTTTCCATAGTATGTTATGCGGCCTTCTTACCTTGTTTGCGGCGGATAACTTCCCCTTCGTAGCGAATGCCCTTGCCCTTGTACGGCTCTGGCTTCTTCATCGCACGAATGTTTGCAGCAAATTGTCCAACCTGTTCTTTATCGTGTCCTTCGATGATGAGAGCGCCTTTGTCAGCCTTAACAGTAAGGTCGTCTGGGATATCAACATGGACTGGGTGTGAGAAGCCGAGCGCAAGATTGAGTTTCTTTCCTGCAACATCCCACTTGTAGCCAACACCTTCGATCAAAAGTTTCTTGGTGTAACCCTCAGTGACGCCCTTAAACATGTTCTTCACATGTGATGCGTATGTACCAACAAGCGCCTTGCCTTCAAGTGAGGTACCGCGGACAGCAACCTGTACGCCTTCAGCACCAACTTCAACGCTGATAAGGCGGTGTGTAGGCTTGCTGAGTGTGCCCTTTGGGCCTTTTACCACGATAGAATTGCCTGAAACAGAAATTTCAGCTTTAGGCGGTATCGAGATTGGTTGTTTTGCAAGACGTGACATATAAATTTCAGAATTACCAGATTTCGAAGAGGACTTCCCCACCAACATTTTTTATTTTTGCTTGTTTGCCGCTCATAACACCTGATGGAGTTGAGAGGACGACTGCGCCATAGCCACGCTTAACTGCCTTGATATCGCGAACACCTACATAGAGGCGACGTGATGGCTTAGAGATGCGCTTTACGCCCTGTACTACTGGCATACCGTCTTTGTAAGCGAGAGTGACTGAAAGGACACCATCTTTCTTTGCTTTCTTGTCGATTCCCGTGATGTAGCCTTCCTGCTCGAGAACCTCAGCAATTGCCTCTTTCATATTTGAGTATGGCAAAGAAACAACACTAAGCTTCGCGCGAGAAGCGTTTTGGATTCGGATTATGAAATCTGAGATTGGGTCCATTAACATAAATTACCAAGATGATTTGCGGACGCCCGGAATAAGACCTTCGTTGGCTGCTTCACGGAAGCAGGCGCGGCACATACCGAAGTCACGCATAAAGGCGCGCTTGCGACCACAACGGAAGCAACGGCGAACGACCCTCGACTTAAACTTCGGGGTCTTGTTTGAGCGTGCAACTGTAGATTTTTTTGCCATTTTTGAATGGTTACTCCCCATTCCTTGGGAGTTATGATTCTGGGGGTATGCCTCGCCTTTCGACTAAGCGGCACCTTACAGAAAAAAGGAGCCCTGATGGGCTTCAAGCAATATACTTGACCCCACCCTGGAAGTCAACAAAAGAAAAAGGCGGCCCCTAGAGACCGCCTCAAACCTCTATTTAACTTCTTCAACACTGACCAATTCGCTCCCACCTACGGCCATCTCACGAGCCCAGGCCTGAACCTGTTGAAATGGGACATTTGCATCAACCTCGACTTCTTGGACGTCCTGTGCTGGCACCATCCCCCTACCTCGAAAAGGATTGGGGGTTACCTTCCGAAACGTGGCCCTATACTTCTTTTTCCCAACCGGGGGTTGCGAAGCTACTGGAGTATCACCCATTACCGTCCTCCTTCAAAGTTCTATCGCCACCTTACACAACCAGAAACAAAAAAGCGACCCGGTGTGGGTCGCTTTTTCTAGGAGAGAACTTAGTTTTATTTTTTGAATGGGAAGCCGAGGTACGTGAGGTATGCTTTTGCCTCTGCCTTGTTCTTTGCTGTTGTTACAACAGTGATAGCCATTCCGAAGACATCCTTGAGTTCTTCATCTGCAGTTTCAGGGAATACGCTGTGCTCTTTGATACCGAGTGTGTAGTTACCCATCTCGTCGATTGCGGTTACTGGAATACCCTTGAAGTCTTTCGTACGAGGAAGTGCGATGTGGAGCAAGCGGTTCAAGAAATTCTGTGCGCGAGAGCCGCGGAGAGTTACCTGGTAGCCCACTGTGTCGCCTACACGAGTCTTGTATGACGCAATAGCCTTCTTTGTAAGGCGAGTTGCAGGCTTCTGGCCTGTGATTGTTGCCAAGCGGTCTGCGATCAATTTGATCTTGTTCTTGTCTTTGGTTGAACCAATACCAACTGAAACAACTACCTTTTCGATCTTTGGAGACTGCATGACGTTAACCCACTCAAATTCTTTTTTGAGGTCATTAAAAACAGTCTTCTGTTGTTCCTGAATGAGGTTAGCCATATATTATTTCTTCTTTGCTACTTTGCTTGCGTTGATTGGGTGGTGCTTGTCGACAATCTGACCCTGCTGGCCTTCACGGCGAGCCTTCTGGTGCTTCTTGCGCATACCTACGCCTTCTACCAATACCATACCGGTCTTTGGGAATGCCTTAACTACTTTGCCAGACTTGCCCTTTTCGTTACCTGACAAGACGACAACGTTGTCTCCTTTTTTAATGTGTAGAGTATTCATAAAATTATACGACTTCCGGTGCGCGGGAGATGATTGTCTGGTAACCGAGCTCCTGGAGTTCGCGTGGGATAGGACCGAAGATGCGGCCTGCTTTTGGTTCTTTTGGATTCTTACCTGTACCTTCGATGATAACAACTGCGTTTTCGTCAAAGCGGATGTATGAACCATCTTTGCGGCGGAATGGCTGGCGCTGGCGAACAACAACACCCTTGAGGATGTCCTTCTTTTTAACTGCCTTGCGAGGTTCAGCTGTCTGCACTGACAAAACAACAATCTCCCCTATCTGCGCATAACGCTTATGAGAAGATCCAGGGATCTTGAAAACGCGGCCAATCTTGGCGCCTGAATTATCTGCAACAACAACGAGTGAGCGGTCTTGGATCATATATTAATTCTCAAATACAATTTCGAAAGACTTAGTCTTCGAGATTGGGCGGCATGAACGGATAACGACTTTCTCGCCTTCCTTTGCGCGATTGCCTGGGTTGTGAACGTGGTACTTTTTGTGCTGCTTCAAGAACTTCTTGTACTTAGGGTGCTTTACATAGCGCTGCACGGAAACCACTGCAGTTTCCTGCATTTTATCCGAGGTGACGACACCGCGGAGGGTTTTGATGTTTTTCTGTGTAGTGGTTTCCATATAGGTTATGCGTTCTTCTGGGCGTTTACTGCTGTGAGGGCGCGCGCAACGTCCTTGCGGAGCGTTCTGCTGAGCTTCACATTACGATTTTTACTACCTGCGACCGAAAAGCGCAAGGCACGGAGTTCTTCACGCTTGTCTTTAACAAGGCGATTCAAATCTTCGACAGAATGATTTTTTAGTGATGTTTTCTTTGCCATAAAATTTAGTGAGTGCGCGTTACGACTTTTGCCTTAAGTGGAAGCTTCTTTGAGGCGCTGATAAGTGCCGCGGTTGCAAGCTTTGCATCAACACCGTCCACCTCAAACAAAATGCGGCCTGGCCAAATCTGGACTTCGTATCCAACTGGGTCGCCCTTACCTTTACCGAGCTTAACTTCTGCTGGTTTCTGTGTGTATGGCTTGTCAGGGAAGACACGGACCCAAGACTTACCAGTCTTGCCAAGTGAGCGTGCAATAACCTTGCGAGCACTTTCAAGCTGGTTAGAGCGAATACGTGCAGCAGTTACAGCCTTCAAACCGTGGCTGCCGAAGGCAATCGTTGCACCACGTGAAGCAACCAGCTCGCGCTTAGGGTTGCGACGCATCGTGTGAGACTTTCTAAATTTTACTTTTTTAGGAAACAACATAAATTTTATTTGTCTTTGTCCTGACGATCAAATACTTCTCCCTTATAGATCCATACTTTGATGCCGATTACGCCAAGTGGAAGGTTTGCGCGTTCCTTTGCGTAGTCGATGTTTGAGCGGAAAGTCTGGAGAGGCACACGACCCTTCTTGAGCTCTTCCGTGCGGGACATAGAACCACCGCCGAGCATGCCGCCAAGAGCGATACGAACACCCTTAACATCGCGGTTTGCCATAACCTTCTCAACTGTCTGCTTCAAAACACGGCGGAATGGGAGGCGTTTCTCCAAACCTTCAGCGATCATGTAGGCAACGATAGCTGAGTTGCTTTCAGGAGTGCGGATTTCTTCAATATCAAGTTTGATTTCAGGCGCGTTCAATTTGCGACGTGTCAAAAATTCAGTGATCTTGTTCTTAAGTTTGGTTGAACCTTCACCTGAGCGGCCAATGATGACGCCTGGACGTGAGGTTGAGATTTTAACGCGGAGGGTCTTGTCGTTGCGTTCAAGTTCAATACCGCCAATGTACATACCGCGAAGTTCCTTCTGCAAAAATTGGCGTAGGAGAATGTCCGCTTTCAGATATTCCTGAAACTTAGGGCCTGTTGCGAACCAACGATGACGCCAGTCATGGATGATTCCCAAACGATGTGCAAATGGATTTACTACTTTAGACATATTATTTTGCGGTTTCTTTCTTCTTCTTTGGCATTGGGGTCACCGTAAGTGTAACAATGCTTGTCTTCTTGCGGATTGGCGATGCCTTGCCGCGGGCGCGTGGCATAAAACGCTTGAAGACAATACCTCCGTTAACTTCGATTTTTGAAATGACGAGCTCAGAAGCACCCTCCCCTGCGTTTGCCATAGCAGACTTGATGAGCTTTTGCATAGGCTCAGAAGCACGCTTAGGGAGCATTGAGAGTTCTGCGAGAGCCTGGGCTACACGCTTGCCGCGAACAAGATCGGCAACCAAACGCACCTTGCGGGGCGACTGGCGGTAATTCTTAAGTTTTGCGGTTGCGCCTGCCATATATTATTTCTTCTTGTCCTTAGTGTCGGTAGCTGCTTTTGCGGCCTGTGCAGAAGCGATTTCAGACTCCTTCGCCTTCTGTTCCATTTCTTTCTGCATCTTACCTCCGTGACGAACGAATTTCTTCGTAAGCGCAAATTCACCCAAGCGGTGACCTACCATGTCTTCTGAGATAAGCACTTCTATGTGTGTTTTACCGTTGTGAACGCCGAATTTAAACCCCACCATTTCAGGTGCGATCTGGCTGCGGCGTGCCCAAGTCTTAATAACCTCAGCTGTCTGTGGTTTCTTGCCCTCAATCTTCTTGAGGAGCTTCTCGTCTACGTATGGTCCTTTTTTAAGTGATCGAGCCATTTTGCAAAATTAAATTCCCTGCCCGTCGTAGCCAAAGAGCGGCTAGACCTTGCGGCACGGAAGTACAGAGATACTAACAGGTTGACCCTTGGGAGTCAAACTGGGCGTATACTGGAGGGCAGAAGGAGGGCAAGACCGATGACCGACGCAAATGAAGTTGCGATTTCAAAGGCAACCACGCCACAAGACCTTGGAGGCCTGCATGCGGGAGCCGCCCTGCACAAAGCCTTCAGCGAACAGACTGAGGCGGAGTTTGTCGAGTGCTGGCTCACTGCAACCTCTGAAGCTCTTGAGGCTGATCTGCGCGTGCAGATGAAAAGGGTCCCCCAGGACCAACCCTGAAACAAAACCCCCGCCGTAAGGCAGGGGTTTTTCTTTGTTATTGAGTTTAGTTTTACTGAGCGCTTCCGCGTTTACCGACCTTGCGGCGAGAAACGATGAGGTAGTTTGAGTACTTCTTTGGAGTACGAGTCTTCTGACCCTTACCTGTTGGTTTACCCCACGCAGACTTTGCGCGACGGAGACCGCGACCCTGACGGCCTTCACCGCCGCCGTGTGGGTGGTCTACTGGGTTCATCGCAGTACCACGAACTGTTGGGCGGATACCCATCCAGCGTGAGCGACCTGCCTTACCGACAACAACCAAGTGGTGTTCGTCGTTTGAAACTTCACCGAGGGTTGCGTAGCACGTATCAAGTACTTTGCGGACTTCTGAAGAAGGCATCTTCAAGTCTGCGTAGCCCTGGTCGCGAGCGATAAGTTCAATGTGGGTACCTGCTGAGCGGCCGAGCTTACCACCGTTACCTGGCTTAATTTCTACGTTGTAGATAAAAGCGCCGATAGGCATATCCTTAAGAGGCATGCGGTTACCTGGAGTTGCAGGAACGTTTTCACCAGTCTGGATTGTGTCCCCTACCTTTGAGCTACCTGGCAAGAGCATGTAGCGGCGTTCACCGTCCTTGTAGAGAACGAGGCCGATAAAGCCAGAGCGGTTTGGATCGTATTCAATAGTTTCAACAACGCCAGGAACCATTTTCTTGTATGTGAAATCCACCTCGCGGTAAAGGCGCTTATGGCCTCCCCCCTTGTGGCGAACACTGATGCGGCCAGCATTGTTGCGACCAACAGAGCGCTTACCTCCTGTGGTGAGAGCCTTAAATGGCGCATGACCTGACAACTTCTCACGGAAGTTGATGCCAGTCATGTGGCGACGCGATTTTGTGTATGGTTTATAGGATTTCATAGTGGTGTCTTAGAAAATTTACACGATTTCGATCTTATCTCCCTTCTTAAGGTAGACATAGGCCTTCTTGCCGCCTGCTGTCATACCCTTACGGTTCGTATTGCGTGTCACAACCTGCTTGCGTGGGATGTGCGCAACGCGTACTGAACGTGGAGTTACTTTGAAAAGCTCGGTGATCGCTTCTCCGATCTCCTTCTTGTTCGCAGTGAGGGCAACGTTGAAAACGTAGACGCCGCTTTCGCTCATGTATGCGCCTTTTTCAGTGATGCGCGGAGAGATAATGATATTTCCAGGGTGCTTTTTCATACTATTTGTCTTTCTTTACAACGCGCTTGCTACCGAGCGTTACGAATGCAGCTTCAGGATTTGCGATGATGAGGTATTTGCTCGAAAGGACGTTGACTGGGTTGAGCGTACGAACTTCTTCAACAGTAACGTTGCCGATGTTTGCAAAGCTTTTTACTGTTGCTGTGTGGCGTTCAGGAAGTGCGATAAGTGCACCGTTGTATTTCTTCTTCATAACAAGTCCTGCCTTACCGAGGTTTGCAATGATGTTTTTTGCTTCAGCTGTGCGAGGCGCTGCCATTTCGAGGCTGTCCACAAAGATGATTTCACCGTCTTTCCACTTGCGTGAAAGAGCTACAAGCAATGCCTTCTGGCGTGCCTGGCGGTTGATCTTCTGTGCATAGATCTTGTCATTGCGTGGGCCGTGAGTAACACCGCCGCCGCGCCAAATTGGAGAACGAGATGAGCCGTGGCGTGCGCGGCCAGTACCCTTCTGCTGCCATGGCTTCTTACCGCCGCCGCGAACTTCGCCGCGAGTCTTTGCATGCGCAACTGGGGTGCGGGCATTTGCCTGCATTGCAGTTACGACATCGTGAAGAAGGTCTGCATTAAATGGCAAACCGAAAATGTTTTCAGGGAGAGTAACTGTTCCCTTCTTTTCGCCTTTGATGTTGTAAAGTGTTGCTTCCATAAAATTTATTAGCCGCGAATTTCTACGAGCGTACCACGGCGGCCTGGAACGGCACCTGCGATAACGATTTCGTTTGTTTCTGGGTGTACCTGCAAGATTGCAAGATTGCGAACTGTAACACGATCACCGCCCATGCGGCCTGCCATGCGCATACCTTTAGCCACACGACCGCCTGCACGACCGCCTGAACCGCCGATAGAACCTGGTGAGCGTTCAGAGTGCTTCTGACCGTGAGAACGAGGGCCGCCGTGGAAGCCATGGCGTTTGATAACACCCTGGAAACCCTTTGCCTTTGAGATTGCAGATACCTGCACCTTCTCGCCTGCTGTAAACACAGTTACGTCGATAGTTCCACCAACTTCGACACCCTCTGGGAGCTTGCCGTCGCGCTGGCGGATTTCCTTAAAGTTCTTGAGTGATTTACCCTTAGCGTGGCCAACCTGTGCCTTGTTAGCACGGCCTTCTTTTACCTCGCCAGAACCGATCTGAACGGCGTTATAGCCTTCTTTTTCCTTAGTTTTGAGCTGGGTTATAACCGCAGGCTGAGCAACGATGATAGTTGCTGCATGCGCAATGCCGCCTTCATCAAAGACGGTAACCATGTTTTGCTTTGTTCCGAGTATAAACTTCATGTTGTCTAGTGGTCCCTCTGGGCGCCGGTGCCCGGGACATGGATCAACTCCTTATGTAAGAGTCCACAAGACTATACACGGGGTCGCTATTTTATGCAAATACGGGTACGAAAAACCTCTCTACGGCCGTAGAGAGGTTTTTCGTAGAATTTCTTTGCTCGGGGCGTAGTCTCCTACAAGACGCTCCAAACAAAAAACCCGATTCATGATATCAGGCAGAAATCGTTTACAAACAGATGCGATCGCGAACAAACTAACTAATGAGCAACTTTTTCCAAGTATATAAGAAAAAGTAGTTGATTCAAAGTGGATAAGCATAAAAAAGAAAAACTCCCCCGAATTGGAGGAGTTCTTCTTTTCTTTTCGACTTGATTGGAGATTAAACCATCTTCACCTCGATCGTCACGCCAGATGGGAGTGAGAGGTTGGTGAGAGCCTCAATAACCTTTGCGTTTGGTTCGAGGATGTCGATCACACGCTTGTGGATACGCATCTCGAACTGCTCGCGTGCGTCTTTGTAGACGAAGGTAGAGCGGTTGACGGTGTATTTTTTGATCTCAGTTGGCAGAGGTATTGGACCTGCGATCTTCGCATCGTAGCGAAGCGCGGTGTCCATAATCTGGCGAACTGACGCATCAAGCACTTTGTGCTCATATGCGCGCACTTTAATGCGGAGCTTCTGGACTGCGGCCGGAGCTGCAGTCTTCTTTGCGCGCTTGGCTGGTGCTTTTTTTATTTCTTCGGTAGCCATAATTGTTTGGTCTAGTTCTCCCCTTTCGAGGTAACCTATACCTGATTTAGCTTACTCCAATAATTTTTGCTTACGCAACGACCTTCGTAACGACGCCTGCGCCAACGGTCTTACCGCCTTCGCGAACTGCGAAACGAGTCTTGTCTTCAAGCGCAACTGGTGCTGTAAGTTTTACCTTAAAGGTAACAGTGTCGCCTGGCATAACCATTTCTACGCCTGCAGGAAGGGTTACTTCGCCTGTTACGTCCGTAGTACGAACGTAGAACTGAGGCTTGTAGCCTGTGAAGAATGGTGTGTGACGACCTCCTTCATCCTTAGTAAGAACGTAAATTTCTGCTTCAAAGTCTGTGTGTGGAGTTACTGAACCTGCCTTTGCAAGAACCTGACCACGGTGAATATCTTCTTTCTTTGTACCGCGGAGCAAGATACCTGCATTGTCGCCGGCCATACCAGATTCGAGCTGTTTGTTGAACATTTCGATACCAGTAACAGTAGTCTTTGAAGTTGGGACGAGACCGACAATTTCGATTTCTTCACCTACCTTAACCGCACCGCGTTCAATGCGGCCTGTAACTACCGTACCGCGACCTTCAATAGAGAAGATGTCTTCGATAGGCATGAGGAATGGCTTGTCCATTTCGCGGACTGGGTCTGGGAAGTAGCTGTCCATCGTATCGATGAGACTCTTCACAGCCTGTGACCACTCATTGCTTACGTCAGTGCTTTCAAGAGCCTTAAGACCTGAACCCTTGATAACTGGAGCGTCAGTGTAGCCTTGTTTTGCAAGAGCTTCCTTAACTTCTTCTTCAACGAGCTCTACGAGGTCCTTGTCGTCAACCATGTCTACTTTGTTGAGGAAGCAGATGATCTTAGGCACACCAACCTGCTTTGCAAGAAGGATGTGTTCACGAGTCTGGGGCATAACGCCGTCAGTTGCAGCAACTACGAGCACTGCACCGTCCATTTGAGCGGCACCGGTGATCATGTTCTTAATGTAGTCTGCGTGGCCCGGAGCGTCGATGTGCGCGTAGTGGCGCTTTGGCGACTCATATTCCGAGTGGTGGAGCGCGATAGTAATACCGCGAGCCTTTTCTTCAGGAGCGTTGTCGATACCGTCAACGCCTTCAACGCGAGAGCTGTAGCCCTCTGCCTTCAGCATGTCGAGAGTGTGGAGAATAGACGCTGTAAGCGTTGTCTTTCCGTGGTCGACGTGACCGATGGTGCCGACGTTCATGTGCGGCTTTTGTCTGTCAAATGATGCCATACAAAAATGGATTAAATACTAATTACACAATAATTAAGCACAGCCAAACACGGCTTTTGTACGTGTTAGAGCCATAGTAACCAACCCGGCCAATTTCTGCAAGTTAATCAGGGACACAAGTGAAGCTTTCTATTGGGCAGTTGTTTAGGTCCCTGTAGCTATAGAGCATTTGGTTATGCTGTCCGGCGGGACATGAGGCCGGATAGTATACAGAGCAGCCAGCAGGCTTATCGATAATAGAGGTAGTCGTAGCCGCGGTAGGAGTGCCTGAACAATATGAGACATTGGGGCATCCATATTGGTCGTTACCGGACACAAGGGTTTGTCCTGCAGGGCAGGAGGTAATCTGCTGTATGTAACTACACTGGCGCGGCTGGCAGTAAGAACCTAGTGAACACCCCTCGTAGTCAGTTCCCAGTGATACGAGTGTTCCGTACGGACATGAAGGGTTCGTTACAGCGGGACATGAGATATTTTGAGTTTGGCCAACAGGCATCTGGCACACTTTACCCAACGCACATCCATTATTATCAAAACCGAGCGAGATAAGCGTTCCTCCTGTACCACACACAGGCTGAGGGACTAAAGGGCAACTTATACGCTGCATCGGCGACTGTGTTGAAGATGTTGGTGTGTTAGAAGTACCATCGGTCTGACATGCAATAAGAGCTCTCGTACGAGGGCCAACGGCCCCAAAGCCAGTCGTCGCTTCATCACCCGAAGAAACAATGCCGGCACTTGCCTGGAATTGTTGCACCGCCGCACGCGTCAGTGGGCCAAAGTATCCAGTTGCCGAACCTGGCGCAAGTAGGCCTTTTTGTATCAAAAAATTCTGAAGATTTGTTACTCCTGTCCCCCGCCCTCCTATCTGCATTGTTGCAGTAGGCAATTCTACGCAACCAACGACTGAAGTGGCTGGAGTTGCCGACACCACGGGAGTAAGCGTTGTTGGAACTACAGTTGGCACTGAACCAGAGATCGAAGGAACTGCGGCTATCAATGTGCCGAGAATTAAGAGTAGATTGTTTTCACCATAGAGAGAAAGTCCGTATGTACCCGTTGAAATATTAGTAAGTGGAATAGACCATCGTCCATTCAGAACTGAATATGCCGGGCTGGTGTATGTGTTTCCAACATTATTTTTCACCACCAAACTAACTTTCGAAGTATTGGATGTGCCAGTTATTGTCGGGCTTGAAGTTGAGACAACGAGCGACTCTTTATCAAACGCAACGCTCAAACCGCTGGTTGCAGAACAGTTTGGGTATGTGCCATAGGTACCCGCAGGGCAGACGCTCCCCTGCGCTGTTGGCGCAGTATTCACTGGGAGAGTGATAACGGTTGAGGCTCCACCGCAAGAATTTTGTGCGGTAACAGTTATAGAATATGTTCCAACCTGCAACGGTGCACCGGAAAGAATCCAGAGGTGCAGAACTGAACCGCCCGCGGCAAGGGTTGTCTTTTGATCTTGAAGTTCAATGCCTGTGGGCAAACCTTTAGCGGTTACTGTTGGTGTGTATGGACCATCTATTGTTGAAAGCAGTGGTAAGTTCCACGGCGTATTAAGAGAAGCTGGCGTCATCTGGAATGAATAAAATGACGGTGCTACACAGCCAGAAGTCTGCGAAGCGGATGTACTCGTCGTCTGTGCGAATGATGTCTCGGGCGTCTGCAAGACAATCACCATAGACAGCAATATCGCGGTAGCAACCGCAAAATTACCGAGAGCGAACATTCGTGACAGACGATGAATGGGCATAGAACTTTTTATAAAATTTAGAGAATAAATACGAGAAAGGGCGTCCCGTTTCCGGGATGCCCTGTTACTCATGATTTTATGCTTCCTTCACGGCTCGCACAAGCGAAGCTGTGGGGATAAGTTTTACTTTCTTGAAGCGATGATGTCAGCCGCAACGTTTGGTGGAACGACTTCGTAGTGGTCGAATTCCATCGTGAACGAACCGCGACCTTCAGTCATAGAGCGGAGTGAGCTGGTGTAGCTGAACATTTCTGCGAGTGGCACCTTTGCTTTCACTGCGCGAGCAAGACCGCGTTCCTCCATACCTTCGATAGTTCCGCGCTTACTTGAGAGAGAGCCAGTCACGTCACCCATGAACTTTTCTGGGACGACAACTTCGACTTTCATAATAGGCTCAAGCAATACTGCCTTAGCTGCCTTGGCTGCATCTTGGAAGCCCATAGATGCTGCGATTTTGAAGGCAATTTCTGATGAGTCCACATCGTGGTATGAACCGTCGTAAAGCTCAGCTGAGATATCAACCATCTTGTAGCCTGCAACGATACCGCGCTCCATTGCTTCACGAATACCCTTTTCAACTGGGCCGATGAATTCTTGTGGAACGACACCTCCCTTAATGCTGTTGATGAATTCGAAGTGGTCTTCGCGTGTGATGTTCTTTGCAATCTTCTTTTCAGGATCAAGCGGTTCGAGTGGCTTGAGGCGCAAACGGACGTGGCCGTACTGACCCTTACCGCCCGTTTGTTTGATGTACTTACCTTCTGCTTCTGCTTCCTGGAGAATAGTCTCGCGGTAGGCAACCTGTGGCGTACCAACATTTGCTTCAACGCCGAACTCGCGTTTCATGCGGTCAACCAAAATTTCAAGGTGAAGTTCACCCATGCCTGAAATAAGAGTTTCCATTGTCTCTGCGTCGGTTGAGACACGGAAAGTTGGGTCTTCGTCGGCAAGCTTCTTCATTGCCATACCCATCTTCTCCTGGTCAGCCTTTGTTTTAGGTTCAATGCGGAGCGAAATAACTGGTTCTGGGAATTTAATTTGTTCGAGTTGGATTGGATTTGCTTCGTCACAGAGTGTGTGAGAAGTCTTCGTGTCCTTCAAACCTACGGCTGCAGCAATTTCACCTGCATACACTTTCTTCACTTCTTCGCGTTCGTTTGCTTGCAAACGAACGATACGGCCAAGGCGTTCTTTCGAACCTGTGGTTGAGTTGTAGATATATGAACCAGCTTCAATACTTCCTGAGTACACACGGAAGAAGGTTAGCTGACCAACGAATGGGTCTGCTTGAAGTTTGAATGCGAGTGCGCAGAATGGTTCAGAGTCTGAAGCAGTGCGAGTCGTTGCCTCACCTGTGCGAGGATCTGTACCTGTAACTGGAGGCATGTCCAAAGGAGATGGAAGGTAGTCGACAACTGCGTCGAGCACCAACTGCACACCTTTGTTTTTAAGTGCTGAACCTACGTACACTGGGAAGATTTTGTTTGCGATAACAGCCTTGCGGAGAGTCGCCTTGAGGGCTTCGAGTGTTGGCTCTTTACCTTCGAGGTAATCAGTCATCATCTGCTCATCATTCTCGACGATTTTCTCGATAAGTTCTGCGCGATATTTTTTCGCCTCGTCCATCATGTTTTCAGGGACTGGCATTTCAACAACGTTGTCGCCCATAGCTCCTTCGTTTTTGTAGGCCTTCATGGTCAAAAGGTCGATGATGCCTTCAAATACATCTTCTGCGCCAATTGGGATCTGCATGCGAACAGCGTCTTTGGTAAGACGGTCGAGAATCGAAGCGTATGACTTTTCAAATGATGCGCCTGTTCGGTCGAGCTTGTTGATGAAACATACGCGAGGAACACTTGCTTCGTCGGCATAACGCCAGTTTGTTTCAGATTGTGGTTCTACGCCGGCAACGCCGTCGAAAACGCAGACTGCGCCGTCGAGTACGCGCATTGAGCGCTTCACTTCTACGGTAAAGTCGATGTGGCCTGGAGTGTCGATGATGTTAAAGCGATACTTCTTTGAGATATCTTTCTTGTCCGCTTCGTCGGTGCGGCTCCAGAAGCAGGTAATAGCAGCGGCAGTGATAGTAATGCCGCGCTCCTTTTCCTGTTCCATCCAGTCGGTGGTGGTTCCGCCGTCGTGCACTTCACCGATTTTGTGCTGTGAGCCGGTGTAATACAAAATGCGTTCAGACGTGGTGGTCTTGCCTGCATCGATGTGCGCGATGATTCCGAAGTTACGAACCTTCTCGAGTGGATAGTCTCTGGTGTCTGCCATATAGATAATGAGGATTAAAAATAGCGCAAAAGCGCGTTGACTACACAATACCTTAGATGGCCAAAAATGCAAAAAGAAAAGGCCGTCCTTTTTAGGGGACGGCCTGAGCTAGTAACGAGATTTTTCGATTGCAGATTCCAGCTCTTGAAGAACCGATCCAACGAGCTGGGCATCAGGCCCTTCCGCCATCAAGCGGATGAGCGGTTCAGTTCCGGAAGGGCGCACAATAAGCCGCCCACCCTCTCCAAGTTTCCCTTCGGCCGCCTTCACTGCCTGCTCGACGGCAGGCACCTTGAGCAGTTCCTTGGGGGCACGAACGTTTCGGAGTATTTGAGGAACGGGCTCGAAACAATGAGCCAGTTCGGACATTGCGCAGCCAGCCTCCTTAAGGACCGCAAGAACCTGAAGGGCCGCAACAAGGCCGTCGCCAGTTGTCGCGGGAGAAAGAATGATATGCCCGGAGGATTCACCTCCTAGCAAACACTCTTTCTCCCGCATCATCTCCAGAACATACCTGTCCCCCACCTTCGCACGATGGAGCGGAATGTCATTTTGACGAAGATACCGTTCAAGACCGGTATTTGTCATAACAGTCCCAACGACACCATTCTTGAACAACTGAGGCGATTTGCCGGCGATAATCGCAAGGATCTCGTCGCCGCCAACCACTTTCCCTTTCTCGTCCACGATCAGCACTCGGTCGGCGTCTCCGTCCAGCGCAACACCGAGGTCAGCGCGCAGACGAAGAACTTCGGCTTGAAGCTTTGCGGGTTTTGTAGAACCGCAGCCGTCGTTGATGTTCACGCCGTTGGGCTCAACACCCAGTGCGAACACCTCTGCGCCCAGCTCCTCGAGAGCAAGCGGAGCGACCTTGTACGCCGCACCGTTCGCGCAATCGATAACAACGCGAAGACCGTCGAAGTCGATATCGGGCACTACCCGTTTTACGATTTCAACATAGCGGCCATCGACACCCTCGATACGTTGCGCCCGACCTATATCCTCGCCGTACGCAAGCTGCGAGGAACAGTCGGACCCCATCAATACTTTGATGACCTCTTCGGCATTGTCTGAAAGCTTGAAGCCGTCGGGGCCGAACAACTTGATACCGTTGTCCTCGTACGAGTTGTGCGACGCAGTGATCATCACGCCCAAATCGGCGCGCATTGAACGCGTAAGTGCAGCGACGCCAGGAGTTGGAATTGGTCCTGTTAACAGGACATGCATTCCTGCCGACAAGAAGCCGGCAGTTAGTGCCTGCTCCAACATATAGCAGGAAAGGCGCGTGTCCTTGCCAATGAGTACCCTGTGTCGATGTCCGGGTTTGTCGCGTCGGAAATGAATACCTGCAGCCTTGCCGACCTTAAGGGCCAGCTCCGGCGTAAGCTTTTTGTTCGCTTCGCCGCGGATTCCATCCGTGCCAAAAAGATTCTCGGTCATTGTGTAACCCTCTCTATGAAGAACGCCGTTCATTACAATCCCCTCTTTAGGGAGAAAGTTTCCTTGGGCACCATACTAAAAACCCCTTGGTTATACAACCAAGGGGTTTTTGTGATTTGTTTTTTGAAATTACCAGGCGAAGTGGGCGAATGCTTTGTTTGATTCTGCCATCTTGTGAGTATCTTCGCGCTTCTTGATTGCAGGACCTTCGTTCTTAGACGCTGCGATGATTTCTTCTGCGAGGCGGTTTGCCATAGGCATACCCTTGCGTGCGCGGGCTGCCGCCAAGATCCAGCGGTATGCAAGAGCTTGCTTGCGTTCTGGACGAACTTCGCGAGGAACCTGGTAGTTTGCACCACCGACGCGGCGTGAGCGAATTTCCATTGCAGGACCAACGTTGCGAATAGCTTCTTCAAAAATTTCGATTGGGCTTTCTACTTTAGTTTTCTCCTGGATGATATCGAAGGCATCGTACACAACCTTGCGAGCAGTGCTCTTCTTGCCATCCCACATAACAGAGTTGATGAACTTCTCAACCTTGGTTGAGTTGAACTTCATGTCAGGACCGACGATATTGCGATTTTTAACTGGTCGACGCATATAAATTATTTCTTACCGCTTGCGCGTTTAACACCGTAACGTGAGCGAGAAACATTACGCTTCTCAACTGCACCTGCATCGAGACGACCGCGGACGATCTGGTAACGAACGTTGATGTCTTTCACACGACCTGCACGAACCATAACCACTGAGTGTTCCTGGAGGTTGTGGCCTTCACCTGGAATGTAGGCTGTGATTTCCTGACCGTTGGTCAAGCGAACGCGGGCGATTTTGCGGATAGCTGAGTTAGGCTTGCGGGGAGTCATAGTCGTTACTTTCGTGCAGACGCCGCGTTTGAATGGAGATGAGTAGAACACAGGGCGGTTTTTGAGAACGTTGAAACCACGACCAAGGGCCGGTGACTTCGACTTGCTCTTCAATTGTTTGCGTCCTTTGCGGACAAGCTGTGATATACGTGCCATTCGAATTAAAAACGCCCCAAAGGCGTTGCCCACAATCTACTATATAGAATGAAACTACGCAACTTCTTCCCTATTGCCCTACTAAAAGAGTGAAGGCCGCCTGCACAACAAAGGAGAAATACGGGTAGAGAAGGTACAAAACAATCAAAATAACGAGGGTGCCGGAGAAAACCCCCATGCGTTCAAGACTGGATCTAAAGGATTCATATGCGCGGCCAACCACAGTACGGGTGCCAAGCAAGCCTGACAACACTTTTGAACCGTCCAGTGGCGCAATCGGAATAAGGTTAAACAGGGCCAACAATAGGTTTATATAGACGATAGTCGCAAAGGCGGTCAGCATCTCTGTTGTCATCGCAACGCTTCCAGCACGTATAAGGATGGCGAAGATAGCCGCAAGGAGGAGGTTTGTGCCCGGACCAGCGGCCGCCACGAGAGTTTCACCCCACTTCCCTTTCAAATTGTAAGGATTGTATGGAACCGGCTTCGCGTAGCCAATTAAAAATGGAGAGCCGCTGAATACAAGCAACATAGGAAGGAGAATAGAGCCAATAGGGTCTATATGAGAGATCGGATTAAGGGTAAGACGGCCCTGGAGACGAGCTGTTGGGTCGCCAAGGTAGTTAGCCATATAACCATGAGCCACCTCGTGCAAGATGACTGAAACTATGAGGATTATGACGCCAAAGATGAGATCCGTTTGCATATCAACAAAAACATGATAGCATGTTCAGGCTACACATATGGCAAAGACTTGTCCCATCACGAATAAAACCTCTCTAGTTGCTGGCGGCTACAGCAACCGTATTCGTGCTACTAAATTCAACCCTACCGGCATGGTCCGCAAGCAGGTAAACCTCCAGAAGAAGCGCATTTTCGTTCCTGAGCTCAATAAGACTGTCACAGTCACTGTCTCAACCCAGGGCCTCAAGACTATCGCTAAAAACGGCGCCTACAAGACCCTCAAGAAGGCTGGCCTTATCTAAACCAAATTTACATAAAAGAAAAAGCGGCCCGAAAGGGTCGCTTTTGCGTTTGGTCAAAGGACTAGGTCTAGGTCTGTCCATTGAGGAGCTTTTCCACCATCGGATACCGCTTCCCTCAATCGGATCGGCGCACCGAAGGAGAGACGGAAGTATCGGCCCCGGTCAGCGAAAAAAATCTCTGGCTGAGGGCCGCTGTGAAAACCGGAGACATGGCACATGTTGAGCGTCACCACGGTGGCGTTTTTCAGAGGCAGAGAAATATCTCTCCGCCCCGCAAGTATTTCCAAAAGGTCACGCATTACCTGAGTTCTCCAAAATAGAGAGTTGAGTCTGCTACCGTTTCTGCCGTAAACCATAGCAGAGACAAAAAAGAAGGCAAAGATGTATAATTCAGGGTATGGATTACACAGCAAAAACTTTTAACATCCCCGAACTTGAGGGGATTTCTTCTAAATCTGTAGAGGATCATATTGGTCTCTACCAAGGGTACGTAAAAAACTTCAACGCCATTTCAAAGAAAATTCCTGAGTATGCTCAGGACAGTGAAGCAAACGCGCACGCACTCTCTGAGCTTATTCGCCGCCGCTCTTTCGAATTCGGCGGTATGCGCTTGCACGAACTCTATTTCACACAGTTTGAAGGTGGTGCAAAAGCTTTGAATCCGGAAAGTGCTTTGGCAAAACAATTTGAAAAGGAATACATGAAGCTTGAGCATTTCGAGCCGTACTTCAAGTCAATCGGAAATATGCGCGGCCCAGGTTGGGCAATCCTTTATTGGGACGCTGAAGGTCAGCAGTTGCTTGCAGGCTTTTCAGGCGAGCAGCACCAAGGACACTTTGTCACACTCCCTATCGTGCTCGCGCTCGATGTATGGGAACACGCCTTCCTTCTCGACTACGGAACTCAAGGCAAAGGAAAATACATGGATGCGTTTTTTAAGAACTTGAATTGGTCACTCGTCGAGGAACGATTCGAAAAACTGACACGCACGCAATAAACGTAAGTGGCACGTAACACAGAAGCGCTACCCATAGTGGGAAGGCGTGGACAACAGTGGCTGAATGCGGAATCGCTTCAGCCACTTCTGCAATAAAAATAATCCATCGCAATAAAAGCTGCGCGAAAAATGCTGGCACGAACGCCAGAACTAAACCGAACATTCCGGGAAGCATCCCAAAGAGCCCTGCAAAAAATCCCAGCAACATCGCCCAAGGCAATACAGGTAGAGCAATTACATTTGCAGGCAACGCTAAATATGAAAGTGTGCCGGTGTAGTACAGCAACATCGGCAGGATAAAAATTTGAACTGAAAGTGTTGAAGTTGCTATGCCGCGCAATTCAAATTTCTCGGGCACCCAATACAACCAACGCTCTACCATAGGCGACAAGGTTATAAGCCCAAACGTTGCAAGCACGCTCAATATAAAAGAGACGTCGAAGAGTAATGCTGGCGGATTTAATAAACCCATAATAATCACCGCTGCCACAAGTGCCCGCAACGCATCTTCGTTGCGATTGTAAAAACGCGCGAGCATACCAATGCCGGCCATCAGTCCTGCGCGCAGCGCGACAGATGAGGCACCAACCATCAATATAAAAAGCACACTAAATATCCCAGCCAACACATACCGCGGCTTCTTAGGTAAAAAAGAAAGCGTCCGTATTACCGCGTCAGTAATAAGCGTAAACACATGCCCCGACAGCACAACAATATGAATAAGGCTCGCGACAATAAAAGCGTGATTCAAATTTTCAGGAATACCGTGCCTCTCCCCCAAAATAATTCCTTGCATCAGTGCACCATGTGGTGGAACAAAAATACGCTCAAGTGATCGGTCGAAAGTATGTTTGATTGAAAAAAGAAACCCTCGCAATGAAAAAGCGGCGGGCGTACTAGACGAAAGCTTCGCGCTTGTAAGCATCGCTGAAATTCCTTGCACCTGTAAGTAGTGTGGGTAGTCGAACGTTCCACCATTGTCTGTTTCAAACGGGTCTGGCAAGCGTAGTGTCCCCTTCACCACCACCCACTGTCCATATTCAAGATTTGTATCGGGTGAAAAGAATGCAATAAGCGTTCCTGTAACTGGTTTTCCATCAACAGTTTCGACTTTAATATGCACGTGCAGTGTCGTGTCTCTCCTGTCCGGGTCGGCCACAACTTTCCCCGCGACTAGTACTTTTTTACCTGTCCCGAGCGAAGTCGAGGGATCGTGCGCGAACAAAGGAAGGGTCTGACTATTCCAATCACTCTCGTACCAAATCACACGTACATAAAGTACACACGCCAGCCCGAGCACCACACATAGGGTAAGAATTATTTCTCGCGCCACTTCCCTATTTTAGAGAAAGGGCGATAGGTAGAAGATAAAAACGTATTAAGAAAACTGCTGGATGATCTGCGTTTCTTCTGCACTTGAAGTGGCTTTTTTAAATCGTGCGGCTTTACCTTTTACACGCGCCTCGCATTCAGCCCATGTTTTGTGAACCTGGATAGTTCCATCTACTTTGCTGACATAAGAATATGCTTTTAGTTTTGAGCGCGCACTCGATTCTGACTTTGCTTTTTGTTTAACTTGGTCGAGCGAAATATCTGCAACATTAACGGTATATGCTGCCCTCGTTCCAGAGTAGAGTGTTACAGGAATCTTTTCTGCAAAGTTTGAAGCTATTTCATCAACTCGTTCGTTCCCAGCGATTCCAACGTGCCCGCCAACATACTCCCATTTGATTTTTCCACTACGTGCCCGTACAGCATCAACGAGTTTTTCCCACAGATCTTTATTGAGTACTGGTTTTTTATTCTGCGTTACCCATCCGTTTGCTTCCCAACCCTTCACCCACTTAGTGATGCCGTTTATGACGTAGCGTGAGTCAGTGTATAGGACGGCGTCTGCATCTTTGTGTGGCGCATGAGTAAGCGCCTCAAGGGCGCCTGTGAGCTCCATCCTGTTGTTAGTGGTGTGGTCTTCACGACCACCCAATTCAATAACAGTTTCTTCGTTAGCAACAAGTGCGCCCCAGCCACCAGGACCTGGGTTCCCCTTCGAAGCGCCGTCGCTGAAAATAGTAATTTTCTGCATCGCTAGAGTATATCAACAATACGAACTCGTGGCTGTCCACGCCAATCGAGTTCAACATGGCCAACAATGTCGGCCTTCATATCTTTGACGATTGGTTTTTGAAACGATTCTGCAGTAGAAAAGAATGCTATCCCTTCAGTGCGTGCCCTATCTTTAACAAGCGTTAGTCCAAGATGGTTCTGTGTTTTACCAAATAGTTTAATATTCGAAATTGTAACGTTCGGGAGAATAAATAATGGCTTTATGTGCCCGACGCCAAACGGTGCGAGTCTTTGAACGCCCTTGAGTGCGTGCGGAAGTTCTGCGAGTTCTAATTCCCTATCTATCTGTACTTCTACTGCTGCAGAAATTTCTGAGCGCAGCGACTCATACGCGCGCTCAAGCCGTGTGTGTAGTTCGTGCACGCGTTCTTGCGTGAGAGAGAAGCCGCCAGCGCCGTGATGCCCTCCAAAATCTACGAACAAATCTTCAGCATGTGCGAGGCGCATACAGTCAACAACATTTGCAACACCATCAGAACGGCATGAGCCTTTTAATTCTTCTCCGCCCTCGCGGCCCCAAAGAAACACTGGTTTTTGGTGTGTCTCTACCAGGGAACTTGCGACCAAGCCCAAAATTCCTGGACGCCAGTTAGGACTACCCATCACGATGACAGAACTTGGTACCGCTTGTTCAGCAAGCCGTTTATTTGCCTCTTTTACTGTCGTAGCGACAACAGTTTTACGTTCATCATTAAGCGCCTGGAGTTCGCGGGCAAGCTCCACCGCCTCTTCCCCCTCCGCAGCAAGCAGTCGTGCAGCCGTTAGAGGGTTACCCATGCGTGACGCTGCATTAATACGCGGAGAGATCATAAAACCAACATCATCTTCCGTAAGCGTTGCTGGTTTTATTTTTAAAAGTTTAAGAAGCGCACTCAAGCCAGGGCGACGGGCACGACGCATTACCGTCAATCCGAAATGTGCGAGCATTCTATTTTCATCAACAAGGGGCACCATGTCTGAAAGCGTTGCGATTCCAACCAAATCTAAGAACCATTTCTCTCTGCCGTCCGCATACCCCTCAGGACGATTCTTCTTTAGAATCCCCTGAACAAGTTTCCACGCAACCCCTGCACCGCACAGTCCATCAAACGGATATGTGCTGTCGAGACGTTTTGGATTAATAACGGCAAAGGCAGGTGGCAACTCAGGCGGAGCCACGTGATGGTCTGTGACGATCGTATCTATTCCCTTCTCATTCGCGAATGCTATTTGTTCAGCGTCAGTTGTACCGCAGTCAGCAGTAATCATAAGTTTTACCCCCTGTTTTGAAAGATCCTCTATCCCTTTTTTATTCAAACCGAAGCCTTCGTTGTTTCTATGTGGGATATGGTGAATAACATTCAGCCCAATATCTCGTAAAAATTGGGTCAACATTACGCCGGCAGGAAGACCGTCCGCGTCATAGTCGCTCCACACAACCACAATTTCTTTTTGCTCTCGCGCGCGAAGCACTCGCTCAACCGCTTTTTCCATATCCGGCAATAGATATGGGTCGTGCGAATCGCGTTCAAAGTCGGGCTTCAAAAATTGCTCTTGCGCGTCTTCCTGCACTCCTCGAGCGTTCAGTAAGTCTGAAACAAGGTCTTCGTGGCTTCGCTTCCGTAGGCGGTATTGTTTCTGCATCAGTTCAGTATAATAGACTCATGGAAAACTGTATTTTCTGCAAAATCGTCGCGGGCAATATCCCTTCAGCTAAAACATATGAGGACGATGACTTTATTGCCTTTTTGGACATTAACCCTAAAGGACCCAAACATACCCTGCTTGTTCCTAAGGCTCACTTTGTCTGGTTTCTAGACTTACCCGATGAACTTTCAGATAAATTCTTCCGAGTTGCACGCAAAATTGCGACGGACTTAAAAAATGAAACTTCTGCCGACTATATCCATCTCGGAATAGAGGGTAAAGATGTGCCCCACGCACACATTCACCTCATACCCAAAACTCTCTAGTTCGACTTTAGAGCTTCGATGCCAGGCAACGTGCCATCAGCGAGCAGCTGGAGCATTGCGCCGCCGCCATTCGATACAAATATTCGGGAAGGGTCAAATGAAAATTTTAAGAGAGCTGCGTCTGTGTCGCCCCCTCCAATAAGCGCCTTACATGAAGCGCGCGTCAACATCTCTGCGAGCGCGTCCGTGCCATGCACATATCCTTTTTCATATATTCCTGTTGGTCCATTCCACAACACAAATCCTGCATTTTTTATTTTCTCGCTCCATACCGCTATTGTCTTCTGACCTATATCAACGATGCGCTCACCTTGGCGAACATCGGCGGTATTGGTCACACGCGCAGCAGAGTTTAGTTCAACAACAACATCAGTCGGTGTGCCAAGATTTGTATTTTGCGCAAGCTCTCTTGGAACAGAAATCTCAGAAACAAGCGACACGCCCACAGGAAGTCCGCGCGCTTTGAGCATGTCGTTCGCCAAAGCTCCGGCAAGTAGCACTTCTGAATACTGCGGCAATAATTTTTCAAGCAATGGCTGTTTGGTTTCAAATTTTGCACCGCCAACTATGGCTAGCGCGGGCTTCGCAGGAGTAAGTGCCTCCGTAATACGAATAACTTCCTCTTCAAAACGCAGCCCCATATAGCTTGGTAGCAATTTTGGGACGCCAACAATAGATGTGTCGGCTCTATGTGACACGGGGAAAGCTTCGTTAACATATATGTCTCCAAGCGCGGCAAGCTCTTTTGCAAACACCTCATCATTTGCCTCTTCGCGGCTATCGAAGCGCAGATTCTCCCGAAGCTCTATCTCTGGATATGAAATAAGTGATTGTAGATGCTTTGCGATTGGCGCAATTTTTAAAGTTTCTACTTCTTTACCCTCCGGACGGCCAACATGGGTAAGTAGGATGATTTTTGCGACACCTTTCTCGTGCAAATATGTGAGCGTTGGAATGGCCGATCTGATGCGGCTATCGTCAACAATTTCCGACGCCTCGTTTAGAGGCACGTTAAAATCTACGCGCACTAGAATGCGCTTACCGACTACATCTGCATCTCGTACGCTTGTTAAGCCTTGCATGCATCAATAATTTCAAACAATGACTTCGCATTCGCACTTGCTCGGCCAACTAAAAACCCTGACACCCCACCTTGGGTCAACAACTCATGAACGTTGCTCCCATCTACAGAACCTCCGTAGAGAATAGGAATTTTTGTTGCAGCAGTTCTATCAAATAGTTCTGTTAGTGCACGACGTATAAAAATAGACATCTCTTCGAGGTCGGCAGGTTTACATGCTTCTGCCGCACTCTTCCCTATCGCCCACACCGGCTCATACGCGATAACAAGTTTCGTTCCCTTAGCGGGGAAATGTGCCAACGCTGAAGAAAGCTGTCGTTCAATAAGACTGAAGTGCGCGCCTTGTGGGTCGCGCTCTGCCTCACCCACGCATAACATAACTGAAAGTCCTGCTTTCACTGCTGCTTGAACTTGCGCCTGTATAACATCTTCGCTTTCTTGTGCTCGACGTTCGGAGTGTCCAACCAGGGCCCATTTTACTCCAGCAGATTTAAGAGCAGCAGCTGATTCGTATCCTGTATGAGCTCCGTCAAGAAAAGGAGAGACTGTCTGTGCACCTACAGCTATCGATGATTTTTTAACTGCCGCCGAAACCGTAGAAATAAGCGGCGCCGTTGGCATAAGCACCGTATCAATATTGGTTATTTTAGAAATTTTTCTTTTGAGCTGTGAGGCGAGATTCTTTGCATCCTCAACTTCCGTAACGTAGAGCTTCCAGTTTCCAGCAATAAGTATTTTTTTCACTCTCTAATTGTACCGCGCCTGATATCCAGCTGCCACTTGAAGTACACCATCTGCACTAATGACGCCTTGTATTCCTTTATAGAGAGCATCTTCAGCAAGGGTTACGGCTCCGTCACGTTTGGCCTGAGTCTCAAGCGCATACGTATCTGCCCCACCGCGCACAAGCTCTGCGAGCATGCGCGACATTGGAATTACCTCTTGCAGTCCAATCAGTCCAGCAAAACCATCCTCACATTGGGCACAGGGTGTGGGACGGTGCAGCTCTATATCTTTCCACACGGTTCGAGAATCAATAATTTGTTCCTTTTTCAATGAAGATATAACTTCTTTTACATCAATAGTGTCCTCAAGCAGCGTTTGTTCAGCACGTGTCGGTTTATAGCTGAGGTTTTTATGTGAACATAAGCGCGATATAGTGTGCACGCCTATTGAGCCGGCGCATACAGCGGCAAGAAGTTCTGGTTCCACGCCCAGTTCAAGCAACTGCGCAATTCCCTCCCCTGCAACAGTCGCCTCAACACCGAGTAACACCAAGACACCCCGATTCGCCGCCTGCACAGCAAGCACCGCGACCTCCTCTGAAAGCGCACAGTCGATCATAAGAACGTCTGGATGCTGCTTAAGCTGTGCGCGTACGCACGAAGATGCAGTAAGGCCTATAGACTCATCAATTTCCATCTGCGCCACGCCAGGAAGCACCTGGCTCACAGCGCCTTCAACACTCGCCACGTGCTTTGCCGAGTCAGTATATTCGTCAAGAAGAGTGTAGAGCATTGATGTTTTCCCAGAGCCCTCCACTCCAGACACCAACACGAGTCCAGACTTATGACTTAGAAGCCGCTGGATGCTCTCTATGGTATGAGGTGTGGCACCAAGCGCAGATAATGAAAAACCATGTTTGCCTGCACGCTCGTGCATAAACGAGAGAATGAGTTTTTCAGCAGGACCGCTTTCTGAAATAACTGGCGTTATGGAAACTGTGACGCTGACCCTGTCGTCTCGAGCTCCTTCTGGATTCATTTTAAAACGACCTGTGCCCAAAGTATCGGTAAGTGAAATGTTTGCGAGCGATTTAAAACGCGCGCCAAGCAATGGCGCAGCGTGTGCGGGCACATGCATTGAGTCATAGAGCGCAGAACCGAGACGATACCGGATGCGCACACCTTGTGAGCTTGGCTCCATGTGCATTTCACGCGCTTTCATATGAAGAGCGTGCTGCAACAATGCCTCAGCGGCTCTCACCGACGCCTCCATACTCCCCCGTCCATCTTGTATCGCGTGAGAGTGCTCAAGCGAGCGAAGCTCTTCTGCAATGCGACTACCAAACAAATCTTTAAGTATCTTTTGATATTGGGTAAGCGCGTATTTTATTGACGCGCGGCTTGTGAGGTGTGGCATAACAGTCCATGCAGGACCAAAAAATTCCTGTATTGGCTCGATGTCCTTTGTATCCAAAAAAACGACTTCAATGTTCTGGCCTTGTATACCAACAATAATTGCGTTGTGTGTACGTGCCATCGGTTCAGGTAGGCGCATAAGGCTCTCCTTATGTAGAGGGCGACTTTCGAGAACAATAAAAGGAATGCCGAGCATTGCGCCGAGCGTGCGGCGCATTTCATCATCCCCAAATACACCACTTTGTACCAGAGTTTCAGTAAGAGACTGATTCATCTCTTCTGCCATTGCAGATGCGCGGTCAAGTACCGTACGAGGCACAAGCCCACCTTCAAATAGAAAAGCTTTTAGTTGCCTGTCATCTACCTGCATTATGCAAATAGTATATCGCGAACTTAAATTTCTATTGTATTTGGAATAAGCAGAACGTTAACACTCGTACTTATTGGAGTTGCATCAGTCTGGCAGGTCAGTGTGTATGTGCTTTGTCCGGTGATAGCAGCTGTTGTCTTATTTCTTGATGATATAGATCCGCTCACAGCGGTTGCGGCATCCGTGGTTCCAGGGCCAACCAATGAGCAGCTGTTAACACCTGAAGCAGACCATGTAATAACTGACGTGTCGTTTAGACGAACACGTGACGGAGAAGCGGTAATAGACATGTTTGCGTTTATGGCAATAACACTCACGCTTGCCTGAGAGCCTGTTTGGTCACACACAACAGTGTAGGTTTTGTCCGTAGTGACAGTGACGCCTGTAGAGCCACTTACCGCACCGCCAGTCGTGAAGTTGACTCCTGAGGCCGATGTATTTCCTGAAGAAGGACATGACCAGGTAATAGTTGCTGTCTGTCCGGTAACAACATTGGCGGTAGTGGCTGGAGTGCCTCCAGGTGGAGTAATGGTAACCGTTGGAGGACAGTCAGAAAGAGGTGGTGGCGTTGAGGTGCAGGTGCCGTTGCACTGCATCGTCCCGTTAGCTCTTGTCTGACCGCAAGAGTTTGCAGCAGAAGCACATGCTAGTCCGGTACCAGCAGCGCAGGCGGGCACGCATGTATATGGGTCAGATGGTACGTAACCACTCGCGCAGCAGAGCCTGTATACGCCCGGTGTCTCATATAAGGTATACCCATCAGGTGGTGGATCTTGCCAGCCCCCTATGTTGAAGCACATATCTCCCTCTTCAGCGTTACAGTTGTCGCCTAAGTGAGAGTAAGAGGGGCACGAGGCAGGAACTATTGCGCCGCCGGCAAGCCCTCGAGGCGACTGCTCGGCCAACCTAACTTCAACAGAACTAAACGGCTGGGGTTTTAAACCTCCCGACAGCTCGTTACTAAAGGCGAGTCCTAAAACCAAAAACAGCAAGGCAATGGGGAGAATTTGCTTTTTTATCTTACCTTTAAATATCGAGAGTTTAGACATACACAGATATTGACATAGTAGCAGTGATTAGTTTGAACTGCTGTTGTTTTCCACAAGTAAGATATTCTCCTCTATCGTCTGACGAAACGAGGCAAGCCCTTCTGCAGCAATTAATGGATCGTTGCCAGGATATGCTCGTATCCAGTCTTCTTCGCGCAAGCCTGCCGCAACGTCACGCGCCAACCGCAATTCTTCTTTTGCAGTCTTTGAATCGCCGAGATTGTACGCAGACATCGCGTGCATAACCAGAAGCCAGGGACTGTATGGATTGTATTTTAGGCCAATCTCCGCACGCTCCTTTGTATCCTTATACTTGCCTTGCACGAAATATATCCACGCAAGGTCGTTATTTGCCGCCCAATTATCAGGATCCCACTCCAAAAACTTTGAGAAATCCTCTTCTGCAGCAGGGTATTGCTTTGCATATCCTTCTATAAGCCCTCGAATGTAGTACGAGGCCATAAGCTCATCTCCTCGCATCTTGAACTGCATATTGATTCGGTAAAGAGCCTCTGTAAAATCACCGTGAAGAAACGCTATGCGAGCATACTGATGCCACGCATCGGGCGTAGTTGGGTCAATCTCGACCGCTTTAGCAAAATAGTATTCAGCTTTTTTTATATCGTATCCAGATGACCCGTATACACCAAAATAATGATTGCCGCAGATAAACGCAGCGTTTGCAGAATGAGTAACCTGAAACTCTATACAACGCGCAAACCCGTTTTTGTACATTGCAGAAACACCCCAATACACACCAGCCGCAATTACAGCAGTCGACAAAACTAGTAACAATAGTTGCTGTCTCTTCTTATATTGTTTGTATATTTGGATCATAGCTCATCAATTCTTTTGAGATTATACCTCGACAAAGAGCTCTTTTTATTGACCTTGACTTTAGCGAAAGAAAAGAGTATATTAAAAGTATCTGGAAACCGCCCCCGAGGGGCGGTTCTCCTTTTAAGAAAATAACCAAAATCGTATATGTTTGATCTTAAAGTAATGAATTCAGTGCTCGGCGAGCTCGAAGAAGAACGCGGCATACCCCGCGAGAAAGTTATCGAGGCTATTGAAGCTGCTCTTGCTACTGCATATAAAAAAGAATACGCAAAACGCGGCCAAATAATCCGCGCTAAATTGGATTTGAATACTGGCACACCTGAATTCCAGCAAATAAAAGAAGTTGTTGATGAAAGCACTGTACGCTTTATCAGCGAAGAAGAGGAAGATGAACACAAGGAATTTGAACTTGATACCGAAGGTAATCCTATAATCCCCCTTCCCCGTTTTAACCCTGAACAGCACATCACTCTTGCAGACGCAAAATTCATAAAACGCGACGCAGTCGTCGGCGACGAGCTCGTATTTGCGCTCGAAACAAAGGACGATTATGGCCGTATTGCCGCACAAACAGCAAAGCAGGTCATCATCCAGAAAATCCGCGAAGCAGAAAAAGTATCTGTTGTTGCTGAATTTGGTAAGCGCCAAGGTGAAATTGTTACCGGAACCGTGCAGCGCATGGAACGCGGAAACATCTTTATCGACCTCGGCCGCGCAACTGGCATCCTTCCGTACGATGAGCAGATTCCCGGTGAACGTTACCGCCAGGGTGAACGCATTCGCGCCGTTCTCTACCAAGTAGAGGAAAGCTCCCGCGGTATCTACCTCCGCCTTTCCCGCGCAAACCCACAATTCCTCGTAAAGTTATTTGAAATGGAAGCGCCAGAAGCCGCAAACGGCACAGTTCTCTTTAAGGCTGTCGCTCGCGAAGCAGGTTCTCGCTCAAAAGTTGCGGTTGCTTCAAGCGACCCACACGTTGACCCAGTTGGTTCTCTTGTTGGACAGCGTGGTGTTCGCGTTTCAACAGTTACCTCAGAACTCGGCGGCGAAAAAATCGACATCATAGAGTGGTCTGAGGATCCAAAGACCTTTATAGAAGAAGCTCTCTCACCAGCGCGCATTACAGAAGTAGATCTTGATGAGGCTGAACACAAGGCAACTATCAAAGTCGCTGAAGACCAGCAATCACTCGCAATTGGTCGCGGTGGCCAAAACGTACGCCTCGCAGCTAAGCTCACTGGTTGGCGCATCGACATCCAGTCGACACAGGGTACTAAGATTGCTGAGGAAGCAACTCCCGCAGAAGAAACGACTCCTACTGAATAAGCTATAATAAAAACATATGAATCTATGGCACGACGTACCGTTGGGTAATAACGTTCCTGAGGAAATCAATGTCATCGTTGAGGTTTCCAAAGGCTCACACAACAAGTACGAAATCGACAAAGAAACAGGCTTGATTAAGCTTGATCGCGCAAACTATTCCGATGCGGCATTTCCCTATGACTACGGTTTTGTTCCTCAAACCCTATGGGACGACGGCGACGCGCTCGATGTTATCGTTCTTACCACTTACCCTATCGACCCAGGCATTCTTGTTACTGTCCGCCCAGTAGGAGTTATGGAAATGATTGACACTGGCGAAAGTGATTTCAAAATTATTGCTGTACCAGTTGATGACAAACGATGGGACGACGTACAAGACATCAAAGATGTAAACCAACACTCTATTAAGGAGTTCCAGCACTTCCTCGAAACCTACAAATTGCTCAAGGGCAAACCAGCACCAGTTGAAATCAAAGCAGTAAACGGTAAGGCTCAGGCAATGGAGGCAATCAGCCGCTCAGTTGAGCTCTACAAGCAGAAGTTCAATAAATAATAGCTGTGGATATCGCTTCCTGCTGTAGAATAACGGCATGGATGAATCTACTCCTCCTGGCTCTCTGGGTCCGATAGTGGCAACGATAATTATCGTGGTTTTGTTTATTGTCGGTGGCGTGTATTTTCTTATAAAACAGGAGCAGCGCGCAGAAGCCATTAGACTCCAAAACGAGCAGGCGGAGTTGCCAGCAAACTCCTAATACGTTAGTATCGCTTGATGAAATTTGAAGAACTAGCTAAGTCGTTTATTAAGAAATCGCTACCCGATTCAGAGGTAGAACTAACGGGAGAGATCCCGGCAGAAACCGTTGCCCCATACCGCGAAAAGGCGCTTACCCTCCTTTCAGCCCAGCTTGAAATGGATGGGTTCCGTAAAGGCCATGTTCCAGCAGAAATGGCTCTTAAACGCATTGGTGAAACAGCTGTTCTTGAAGAAGCTGTGGAGATTTTTATGCGCGATTTTTATCCGGACCTTGTTGATGTTCATGCACCAAGCGCACTCGGTCGCCCCGACATCCGCATCACTAAACTCGCACCTGGAAACCCTGTTGGCATTACTATCGTCACCAGCGTCTACCCTACTATTGAACTTCCAAAGGATTGGAAGAAGGTTGGTGAAGGAATCGAAATTGAAACAGTTGCAGACATTCTAGATGCAGAAGTTGATGAAGCCCTCACTTCTATTCGCCGCGCCCACGCTAAGGCTTCTTCAGCAGAAACAGGTTCTTCCCCTGCAGGTCAGCAAGGGGACGGTTCAGAACCTATTTCTACTTCCACCTCCCCAACTGAAGTTGCAGATGCTGAAGCTAAGCTCGCAGACCCACAAAATCTACCTGAATTAAATGATGAGTTTGCGAAATCACTTGGCAAATTTGAAGGCGTTGAAGATTTGAAGCAGAAGATAAAAGAGAATATGAAGTCTGAGAAAGAGCAGAAAGCTCGCGACAGCCGCCGTGGCAAGGTAGTTGATGCTCTTATAGAGAAAGTGCAGATCGACGTCCCTTCTATCTTCGTTGAAAGTGAACTTGATAAAATAATCGGCCAGATGCGCGAAGACACTCAGCGTTTTGGTCTTTCCTTTGAAGACTACCTACAGCGTGTTGAAAAAACTGAAGAACAAATCCGTGCTGATTTCCGCGAACAAGCTTCAAAACGTGCAAAACTCCAGCTCACATTGAACAAAATTGCTGAAGAAGAAAAGATTGAGGCCGATGAAGAGAAAGTAGAAAGTGAACTCAAGCATGCTCTTGAACACTTCCCCGATGCCCGTCCTGATCTCGTCCGTATCCATATACAAACAGTGCTCCGAAACGAGAAGGTTTTGCAATTGCTTGAAGGCAAGACAGAAAAGGAGTAAAGTTCCTGCATGGAACACCTCAAAAAATACGAACTCAGGAACCAGCTTGTGCCGATGGTTATTGAAAAGACCCCGTACGGTGAGCGGGCGTTTGATATTTACTCACGTCTCTTGAAGGATCGTATTATTTTCCTTAGCGGCCCTATTGAAGACCATGGCGCGAACCTTATTATTGCCCAACTCCTCTTCTTGGCATCTGAAGATCCTAAGCGCGATATTCAACTTTATATAAACTCCCCAGGCGGCTCAGTAAGCGCCGGCTTGGCAATCCTCGACACGATGAACCACATCAAACCTGATGTTGCGACAGTATGTGTCGGCATGGCAGCATCTGCAGCAGCTGTGATTCTTGCTGTTGGCGCAAAAGGTAAGCGTTTCGTACTCCCTAACGCAGAAGTGATGATCCACCAGCCATGGGGCGGCGCACAAGGACAGGCAACGGATATTGAAATCACCGCAAAACATATCATCGCAACCCGTGAACGTCTCAATAAAATTCTGTCGAAAGCCACAGGACAACCTCTCCCTAAGATCGAAAAAGATGTCGAACGCGACTACTTTATGACAGCTGAAGATGCTAAGAAATACGGACTTGTGGATGAGATTTTGGTCAACAAAACTGTCCCTATCGTAAAGAAATAGTTTTTACTGCAATATTTGCCGAAGTGAGATTTCCCTGGTATTGTTGGGGTGTTCAAACATATCAAAAAACTATGAATTTCCCCTACTATGTCAATAAAACTTTTGTTAGCCCTACTGGGCTCCAGCGCATTGCTGGGCGCAGTCATAGGCTATGTGTTCCGATGGTTACTTGGTCTTTCGCGTAAAGGTTCTATAGAAGTCGAGGTCAAGCAACTCATGCTTGACGCTCGCGAAAAAGCAGAGAAGCTTTTAGCAGAAGCAGAAGCGGCATCAAAGGAGAAAGCTTTAAATATTGAAGCTGCCGCACTCGAAAAAGAAGAGAAAATCACACGCCAAGAAGAGCGTGTGTTTAAACGTGAAGAAACACTCGACAAAAAACAACAAGAGCTTGATAAGGAAGTCGAGCTAGTTAAGAGCAAAATTGAAGAAGTAAAAAACATTAAAGATCGTGCTGATGCGCTTCTTTCCGAACGCACCACTGAACTTGCTCGCGTTGCAGGCCTTAGCAAAGACCAGGCCAAAGAACAGCTTTACCAGGAACTTGAGAAAGAAGCTGGTGAAGACTTGATGGCACGCGTCATGAAGCTTGAACGTGAAGGTATGGAGAAAGTCGAGCGCCGCGCAAAGGAAATTCTCACGACTGCTATCCACCGCCTCGGCAACTCAGTTGCCGCAGACACAATGGCGACAGCTGTCACCATTCCCAACGATGAAATTAAAGGAAAGATCATCGGTAAAGAAGGTCGCAACATCAAAGCCTTTGAACGTGCAGCTGGCGTTGAAGTTATTATCGACGACACTCCGGGCTCTATTGTTCTCTCCTCTTTTGACCCCCTCCGTCGCGCAATTGCCCGTATGGCGCTTGAAAACTTGATCCTCGACGGACGTATCCAACCAGCAAAAATCGAAGAAACTGTTGAGAAAGCAAAGGCTGACGTCAACAAGATCATAAAAGAGAAAGCTGAGGCCGCATGTTTTGAAACTGGCGTCATTAACCTCGACCCTCGTCTTATGATGATCCTCGGCCGCCTCCACTTCCGTACCTCGTATGGCCAGTCAGTGCTCCAGCACTCAACAGAAATGGCACATATTGCCGGTATGATCGCTGAAGAAATGGGTGCCAACGTCCAGATCGCTAAAGCTGGCGCACTCCTCCACGACATTGGTAAGGCTCTCGACCATGAAGTACAGGGTACCCACGTTGAAATTGGTCGTCGCGTTCTCCAGAAGTTTGGCGTTTCAGAAGAAGTGGTCAAAGCAATGCAGGCCCACCACGAAGAATATCCTTATGAAACTGTTGAAAGCATCATCGTTCAGGTAGCAGACGCAATTTCAGGCGGCCGCCCAGGTGCCCGCCGTGACTCAGTAGAAAATTATCTTAAACGTTTGGGTGATATTGAAGAAATTGCCAACTCCTTCCCTGGCGTTGAGAAATGCTATGCCATCTCAGCTGGCCGTGAAGTCCGTGTCTTCGTTAAACCTGATGAAATGAACGACTTCCAAGCTCGCGAACTTGCTCGCAATATCGCAAATCGCATTGAAGCTGAGCTTAAATACCCTGGCGAAGTGAAAGTAAATGTTATCCGCGAGTCTCGTGCAATAGAATTCGCAAGATAATTATCTCGATTTCATTATTTGTTCACGCGATTAGTGTATAATGGTGTAGGTTTGTTCGCGCAGACGCTCTCTGTCCTCTAGGGATGGCGAGCGTTTTGCGTATTTGGGTAATTTTTTTGAAATATTTTAGATTTTTGTCAAATATTTTAGCCTCAAACTTGTCCTTGTGGCCTGGTTGCGCCATTTTTTGCATCATCTATACTACTGGCACAGGGCAAAACCTTTAATTTACTCGTTTATTTCAAGTTCCATACGTATGAACAAGCAAGATATTGCAGAAAAAGTACACGGAGTTCTCGGCGGCACCAAGGCTGACGCAGAACGTGCTGTTGAAGCTATGATCGATTCTATCGTTTCTAGCCTTAAGAAAGGTGACGATGTCTCTATCGCAGGCCTTGGTATCTTCAAGACCAAGATGCGCGCAGCTCGTACTGCTCGCAACCCACGCACCGGCGCAACCGTGCAGGTTCCCGCAATGACAGTGCCTAAGTTCCAGGCCGCAAAGGCTTTGAAAGAGGCTGTTAAATAGTATTTCCAACCTGCCTGCCGCAGGCAGGTACGTTTGACCAAAAACCGCCCATATGGGCGGTTTTTGTTTTTGCCAACCCAGCTTGGTAGACCATGTCTATGTCACTAGTCTCCGCAGCTGCAAAGACCTATCTAGCAAATAATTAGAACTTAACCCCCATTCTTGTAAGAAAAGCTTTAAATTCGGGAGAAACATTTGCAAGTTTCAATGCTTTTATACGTATCTCGTTAGTTGCGGGAAGATTCTGGATGCCACCAACTCCTCCTTTTTCGAGAAAGTTAATCACACTCGTCGATGTAAGCGTCCCAAATGGTGCCAACACAGTTTTAATATCATCTGCGCGATCACTACCAAAGATTGTCATGAGAAAATCCGCGTACGCAAACCTCCAGGTGAACAATACAGCCTGTATTTTTGGGTTATTCATATCTACTCCAGTACTTTGAACATACTCAGCGACGGTCTTAACCTTAATATAGGCCGTCTCCGACTCCTCCGCAGGGTGATTCTTGAGAATTTTGTTGCTCAACGCTGTTGCCTGAGCTCTAATCAGTTGATTAAGAATGAGTGTATAAGGTGCATAGAGAGAAATGGCAACGCCTGGAGCCTGAGAGACCCTGTCGTCGCGAGTATCCCCCTCTGCAACATACTTCTGCATGAGAGCTGCCACCTCCTCTCGTGTTTGCTGGATAGGAGAATTTGTTACCAACAACATAAAATAGTACCCAGCGATACTATATTCAGCCATAGATGTTGGGTATATCTCGTCGGACGCCTTAAACAGCGCGAAGTATGCGTCCCACATACGAGCTTGGTTGGTACCGGAGGTTCCCAAGTACACATCGAAGGGGGGTTTATTGAAATAAGTTTTGTAGAAGGATACGTCATTTATATGCGCATATACTACTCGAGCCAGTGTGTTATATGCTGTTGCTCGTATCCATGCAGGGACAGAATAGTCGTTGACGAGATTATACGCGATGGAGGCAGCTTCTGCGTTCGCGCTATCCTTCCCGGCATCAAAGAGTGTTGCCATTAAGAGTACTTGCAATCGTGCCCGCTCGCTCTTGGTGGGCGCTTGTTCTATAAGCGCGCGCAAGTTAGTTTCCGCTATGTCGTATTGGCCGGTATAAAGGGCGTCTACAGCCGGTTTGGAGTTTTTAATAGATGTCATGGTTAATTGCGCTTCTTTCCCGGGAAAATAAATACTAACGTAATAAAAAGTAGCTCCGGCTGCTAATAGCAAGGCTATGATAACAAGTGCGATATATTTTAGAGAACTTCTCATTCAATTTTAGTGTGGAGAACCACTACAACCGCAAGGACCGGCGTCAGTATTAGGACAACCGCCGTCGCAAGACCCTCCATCCGCAGGAGTATCCGCATATGCGGAAGGTACACTGGTAAAAGACGCAAAAAGATCATCGGGCTTGTTTGCATCGTCTTTAGGATTGTTGGGGACAAATCCCAATTTG